>OBAQ01000017.1_pt1 | contig 232272 bp, 193 predicted proteins | sample 1517821 | NCBI WGS metagenome assembly OBAQ01 (sample SAMN04571705, study PRJEB22368) | human gut metagenome | biome: human gut; material: stool | host: Homo sapiens | place: Luxembourg | collected 2012-09-27
CCATGATCTTACCTTTACATAAAGTCATAACCTCTTCAAAAGTAGGAATTTGATGACGCGTTTTATGTCCCGCACCGCTTTTCAGCCGGAATTGCCGAAGCTCTTCCAGTGTATAATTTTCAGGTTTACCTTTCCCGGTAGTAGTGCGGTCAATCGTTTTATCATGCATCAAGATGAGATGCCCATCCTTTGTTTTCTTCAAATCTATTTCCACCATATCAACTCCCATATCAATGCAGTTTTGGATGGCTTGCAAAGAGTTTTCGGGAGCATTGCGCCAATCGGCACGATGAGAAACAACTAACACAGATTTATTAGCTACTTCATTAAATTCTTTTAAAATATGGTCTACGGTTTGTTGGGCAAATGCATAACCCATCCACACCGTACTAACGTAAATAAATAATAAAAATTTCTTCATAATCATAAAATTATTTCGTACAATCAAATATGCCCAATTCTTTTCTAATTAAATGCTTAGAATCGCTGTCATTCAGTATATAAATACTGTATTGGGTTCCCCCCGGATACACACGAACAACAATGTGTCCTTGAGTAGATATCATCTTATCCGTCAAACTTCCTATAACTATTTTCGCAGCCGGATGTAAATTAGTAGACATCACATTCCTACTTTCTGGATAGATCTCTCTTGATAAAGTCCGGGCTAATACCGTATGATTAGGATGTAAAGCATCCCACGCAGACATTATTATATTCTGAGGTGATAAACGCATCAGAAAATGCTCATTTGTGCCATCTTCATATCCATGATGATTTAAAACCGCAACTTCAACTTTACCAACAATATCAGAAACCGGAGACTCAATATCATGCCATAGCGGACGTCCAGGGCGTGGATAACCAGGAATATCCCCACCTGTATAATAGTCAAATAATCCATAAGTTAACTTAACTACACAACTATACATGTTTTCCCGAGGCATTTCTTCTTTTGTATAATGAATACGATTAGAAAACAATGTATCAATCTCATCATTTTTCAAAGCCAACATACCATTGGCATATACATTTTGGATATAAAAAGAAGGATAAGCCACTTTATTATATAGTAAACTAATTTGTTCATCAGTACCCACTTTAAAAGTTTGATGCTCCACTTTATTGCCTATAGATTTTATAAAACGGCAATAATTGGCATAACAAGAATCGGAAAAAGAAGGTGGAAAAAAATCTCCTCCTCTATCAACGATTATATGTGCAGGAAAATGTTGATAAACATCTGTTACTCCTGTTAAGTAATAATTTTTTTTCTCTTCTTTTACGCTAAACAAAGCACCTATATGATCAGAATGGTAATGAGTCAGCAAATAATAATCAATATACTTCTTACCATTTGGAATAAAAGAAGTAATATAATCCGCAATCCATTCACCTGTTCTTTTTAGATTATCTGGTTTGGGGGCAACAACCCTCACATCGGCTTTTACTTCTCCCGCATCAATCAATAAAGTTGTACCATCTGGAAGAACACAAAAAGTACAATCACCACGTCCTGTATTAATATGATGAATATCCAAATACCCCGCTTCCCATTTTTTCAAAGTTTGCCCAAAGGTAGTTATGGCGGCAAATACCGCCATAACCAATATACACCGCTTCATATTAATTATACCCCGGATTTTGAGGGAATGTCAGAGGATTATTAATTAAATCAACCTCTGTCTTCGGAAGCGGATATAAATAATCATCCTTCGTAATTGTAAATCCAACCTTAGCCATAGCATCTATTGCGGTATCTGTACGAATCAAGTCAAACCAACGATGTAGTTCAAAAGGAAATTCCAAACGCCTTTCCTCCAACACAGCCTTGCGAAAGCTATTTTGATCACTTAATTCTGTCGAAGTATATGTAACAGCTTTTGCACGTCCTCTAACCAAGTTTAAAGAACTCATTGCCTTGCTATCCTCTGTTCCATCGTAAGCAACCTCATTATGAGCTTCTGCACACATCAGTAAAACATCAGCCCATCTCAATAAAGGAAGATCAAAACCGACCTTTGCTGTTGTTGCATCAAATGTATCATAGTATTTAGCTATCACATTATTATTAGCATCCACCTTCTTATACTCAATCATATCGCGACGTTCATCCGTAGTGCCATAAGATGCTTTTAATTCACTGTAAATAACTGATTTATCCTTAAAATAGTCATTATACCCATGTCCCTCTCCAATAACGGATTTAGAATAACGGACAGCAAATAATATTTCTTTGTTCATTTCATTATTCACATTGAACACATCTGCAATATTATCCAATAAACCGTATTGTGAAGAATATGTCTGTATCAAATTATCCAACAATGCAACTGCATCCGACCACTTCTTCTCTGTCAGATATACTTTACCCAACAAAGCCTCTGCCGCTACGGAAGTTGCACGTCCTAAATCGTCACTACCATACGAAGGTTCCAACTTTTTAGCTGCATCCTTTAAATCATCTTCGATAACTTTATAAATATCTGCAATGGGAGTACGACCATAGTTTACTGCATCCACTGTTTTAATCGGTTCTAAAATAAGAGGAGCATCTCCCCATAAACGGACTATATTAAAATAAGCCAAAGCACGTAAGAACGCCGCTTCACCCTCATATTGCTTCCTTAATTCCTCATTAGCTACAACATGGCTGCTTGCAAGCACATTGTTACATCTATAAATTTGGTTATAAAGCTCTTTCCATGCCTGACGAATAATATTATTCCCCGAAGTTACCGTAAAATTATCTATAAAATAGAATACACCAGCAGCACCACCAGGATTAATATCTTCCACATTATCAGAACGAAGTTCCATTAAAGCTATAAAATATTCTCCATATTGATAAGTACCTTGCAAAGAACCGTAACAAGCTGTCAATGCGGAATTTATATCTGACGTGTTTTTATAATAATTAGCAGAAGAAGCCTCGGATATAGGAGTCAAATCCAAGAAGTCGCTACAACTTGTTATTGATAATAGAGCGAACAAACTAACTATATAATATCTTATTTTCATAATCTATATTATTTAAAAGGTTACATTCAATCCAAATACAAAAGACTTAGCCAATGGATAGGTTCCATAGTCAATACCAGGCGTGAGAGAGTTACCTTTCATGTTTACTTCAGGATTATATCCACTATATTTTGTAAAAGTAAACGGATTCTGTGTAGACAAATAAACACGCAGATGGTTAATACCAACATTCGATAACCAATCTTTTGGTAAGGTATAGCCTAAAGTTATATTTTTTATTCTTAAATAAGAACCATCCTCAATATGCCAAGTTGAAGTAGTACCATTCATACCAGTAGCACTTCTATTGGCACGTACCACAAGCCCACTTCCAGGATTATCCTCTGATACCCAACGATCCAAAGCGTCAATCTGACAGTTATTTCCACCTTCCATATTATCAATATAACGACGGAATATATTAGCAATCTTATTCCCCTGTACACCTTGTAGGGATACTGCTAAATCAAGATTCTTATATTTCATCTCGGTTGAGAATCCATAAGTAAACTTTGGCATATAATTCCCGGTAATAGTACGGTCGTTTTCATTTATTTCCCCATTACCATCTATATCTTTATAACGAAAATCTCCAGGTTTAGCACCTTCTACATAGGCATATTTACGTTTTGTTTTATCAGGGTCCTTAGAATTATCTATCTCTGCCTGATTAGCAAAAACACCATCTGTGACCAACGTATAATAATTACCTATCGGCTCACCAACTTTTGTGATAAATGTTACACTTTCTGTCGTTGTTAGCATCTCTTCAGCTCCTCCTAAATCAACAACTTCGTTTCTATTGGCTGAAATATTAAAACGATTATTCCATGTAAAATCTCCCCACTTATTCGTCGTAGCCAAAGAGAATTCAATGCCTTTATTACTTACCTTACCGATATTCATGGGGATTGTACTGAAACCAGAGAATTCTGCAACGGGAACATCCAATAACATATCACTGGTAGTACTCGTATACCAATCCAGCTCAAAGGTAAACATATTAAATAAGCCAAATTCTAATCCTAAATTCAACATAGCCGTTTTTTCCCAGCCCAAATCCGGATTTCCAGCAGTTGACGGATATAGACCGTTTGCCAAAGTTCCGTCATTTTTTCCATAGACATAATTATCTTCGCTTAAAGTCGCATAATAATCATAGTTACCAATATTGAAATTACCACTCACACCATAGCTGGCACGCAACTTCAAAGAAGAAAGCCAATTTAAGTTTTTCATAAAGTCTTCTTCACTGACATACCATCCGGCAGATACGGAAGGGAATGTTCCCCAACGATTGTTTTTTCCAAAACGAGAAGAACCATCAGCACGAACAGCTGCAGAGAGCATATATTTTCCTTTATAGGAATACTGTGCACGCGCCAATGCAGAAAGTAAAGACCACTCGTAAGCCGTAGCACTCCAATTCGTAATAGCCGATGCCGCATTTATAGTATGTACCAAATCATTTGGATAACCATTTCCTGCAATCAAAGAGGTATTAGCAGACTCCTTTTGAGCAGACCAACCAGCCACAGCAGATAAATGATGATCTTGTTTGAATATTTTCACATAAGACAATGTATTTTCCCATACCCAGTTCAACATGTTTTTATCACGTTTTGAACCTTCCGGCACAGATGGCGGTACTCTATCCAATGATGTCGGCAAGGTAGAAGGGCGATAATAAGAACGACTATAACTATTAAAGTCCACTCCAAAATTGGTTTTTAACTTTAAGTCCTTATACAATTCATACTCTCCATATACATTACCCAAGAAACGATATCTCTTCATTTGGTCTTCTTTTTCATTGGCCAATGCCACTGGATTTACAATTTGCGGATGCTTATATTGCCAATTCCATTGGTCAAAGTTATAAGAACCATCTGGATTATATACAGGCATAATAGGAGCCATAGCTAAAGCAGAAGCCACGATTGTTTCATTCTTATAACGATCTTCAGTAGGTACAATATCATAAACTGAATAATTGAAAGATAGATTAGTCCCAAAAGCAAACTTCTTATAATTAGCATCCACCTTACCTCTTGCTCCCATTTGTTCAAATTCAGAACCAATAACAATACCCTCTTCTTTCATATAATTTCCAGAAATGAAATATCTCGTAGACTTATTTCCACCGGACAGAGAAAGATTATGGTTATGGGTTAAAGCAGTCCGCATCACTTCATCCTGCCAATCAGTATTAATCAGCCCTTTTTCACCGTTTATGTAAGGCATAATCTCCGGCGGTAACAGATATGCTTGATTAATAGTACCAGGTTTCTTTCCAAGTTTGGCATTACGTTCATCATTAGTATCAGTAATACTTCCTGGTATACCTTTGCTTTCCAGCAAGTCAAGATATGCATTATTATGTCCGTCATAACTAAGTTTTGCATATTCATAAGCATCTAACATATCTATCTTTTTCGTACGTTGTTGAAAACCAACATAACCATCATACTGTACTGTCGGTTTCAAATCTTTTCCTTCTTTGCCTTTTTTTGTTGTAATAATCACAACACCATTAGCACCTCTCGAACCATAAATTGCTGCTGCTGACGCATCTTTTAATACCTCAATAGATTCAATATCATTCATATTAATAGTGCTCAAAGGGGAAACACTTTGCCCTGCTCCGCTACCAGCATCACTCGACATTGGGAAACCGTCTATTACATACAAAGGATCTGTACCAGCAGTAATACTACCGCTACCCCTCACTTTTATAGATAATCCCCCCCCAGGAACTCCATTCGGTTGAGTTACTTGTACACCAGTCATTTTACCTACAAGGGCCTGATCGACACTTGATACAGGAACGGCAAGTTCACTTGCTTTCATTGATGAAATAGAAGTAGTTACATCACGCTTACGCTGTACACCATAACCAACGACTACCACTTCATCCAATAGCTCATTATCCTCTTTCAAAATAATTTTAGCCAATTCTCTATTATTAGCCTTAAGTTCAACTGTTTGATAGCCTATATAAGAAAAAGAAATTACGCCTTCTTCTGGAACATTAGACAAAGTATAGTTTCCATCAACATCGGTAATTACTCCATTAGCAGTACCTTTTAACACTACACTTACACCTATAATAGGCTCTCCTGCTTGATCAACAACCTGACCTGTTATCCTTTTATTTTTGACTTGTTCTCCCACATTCAAATTGTTCTGCTTACCCACAGAAATCGTATTGTTGTCCCTATTGAAATATAGCTTTGTCTGCGAAGAGATTTTGTTTAGAACTGATTGTAAAGAAGCATCTTTGACGCTCAAAGAAACACGTGGCGCATTATTTACCACTGTTTGGTCATAAAAGAATTTTAATCCGGTTTGTTTGCTCAATTGGTTGAAAACATTTTCGACCGTTTCATTCTGAACATTTAGCGTTATATTGTTTTGGCTTTGCGCTTGAATATTATATGGTACAAATAACAAGCATACGAATAGTAAAAATGCTAAAAACGAATAGACATTTCCACTTTTCCTTTTAAAATTAGGAAGAATATTCATAAATTTGTGCGTTTTAGTAATTGAAAAAATTATTTAAAACAAAGGTTTTAGTAATCTGCGAAACGTTATTCACGCGGGGGAAAACGAATGAATATCCGTCCGGATTATGGGATAGGGGCTTCTCTGAGAGACAGCTCCTATTTTTTGTGGAAAATCAAGGAGGTGCTTTCATTCTTGCTTTTTCTTGGATTAAAAGTTAATACTCACGAGGTCTATTTATAATACACCCATCTTTCAACAAAGCAGGGTGCGATTAACATATTTTATTACTTATATAATAATACTTGGTCTCCGCTTCTCTTGTAATGGATGCCGCTTGTATAGCCAATTGACTGTAACACAGCCTCCAGACTCTTATTATCATGTTCACCGGAAATGAGATTGTTAAACTCCTGTCCTTGGGTAAATGTAATACGGCAATTATACATGCGTTCCAGTTCTTTGGCGACATCGCGTATCGGAGTACTATTAAAGCGCAAACTACCCCTTCTCCAAACTGCCACCGCACGTTCTTCGTGCCGCTTGTTGTATTCTCCCGAAACGGTATTTATAAGTATCTGCTCTTTAGCACGCAAGCGCATCATCGCTTCGGGCAGATCGACTTGCACTTTACCGCTTTCCACATCCACCGAAACAACTTCGTCCGAAGAATAAGATTTGACATTAAAACAAGTACCCAATACACGTACATCAAAATGACGGGTATTCACTATGAAAGGTTGTTTCTCATTGTGATATACACGAAAATACCCCTCACCCTCCAGTTCCACTCTACGTTCCTCGTCTGCAAAACGGTCCGGATAGCACACGCGAGAACAGGAGTTCAAAATCAATTGTGTACCGTCGGGAAGCCGTATCTCCTTGCGCTCACCATAGGAAGTGGAAGCCTCCAAATAGGTTATCTGTTGCCTGTCTATATAACGGATATAGCTGACACTACCCAAAATGAGACAGACCACCGCAGCCGCACTTGCCACTGCCAATGACACACGCCGGAACCACATACGTTTCTTATGTTCGATACGTTTCAATAATAATCGCGCCTCTTTTTTATATTGTTCACGTTCAAGATCCGTTTGTGGTGACTGCAAGGACGCTTCCTCCCATACTTCATCCATCAATTCCTGAAGCATATCGGTATTATACTCCGGAGCTTGTAACTCGTCCAGCAGCCTACGGGCATCATCCGTTGTATACAGGCCGTCCAAATAACGGCGAAGCAACGATCTATTATTTTCGTTATTCTTCATAACCATGATTCTAAATAGTACAAAGGTTATCAAAAGTAACCCTTTTATATTGGGATATACACGTGGGGAAAGAATAGCTGGGGTGCGATTAACATATTTTAAGATATATCGCGAATGAAAAGACTCTCTACAAGAAGTTAACTTCGTATATGTAACAAGTTAACTTAATACACAACAATAAGTTAACTTCATCACCCGTATCAAGTTAACTTATTATCAAACATAAAGTTAACATAATACAAACGACTTTTGGGAAACCTTATTCTTATAAATTCAAGCAAACAAGAAGCAATATCAGATCGGCACTTACTATCGAATTCTTTTCCAAATAAGTGCGTAGCGTTCTCAACGATATGGAAATGGACTCTTGCACCGTATTGACAGAAATGCCCAGCACTTCGGCTATTTCACGATGAGACATTTGCCGTTCCCGGCTCATCTGGAATATCTCGCGCTGACGAGGCGTCAGTTGCTGCAATGCACGAGATATGAACTGTCGTAAATCATTCGCAATAATTTCGTCTTTCGTCTCGTTGGTGTAATTCACCGCTTGTGAAAGTATCTGTTCCCTTAGTTTATCCTGGTTGGACAAATCACGCAACTGATTCAGTATACGGTTTCGTACGATTGTATACAAATAAGCAGAAAATGACGCATCCGGATTGATAAAGCGGCGTCCTTGCCACACTACCGCAAAAGCATCCTGAAAAATATCTTCCGCATACTCACGCGACTTCAAAAAGCGCATGGCAAAGTATATCAAACGATTCTTATAGGCAGCATAAAGCTCGCAAAAAGCATCCTCATCCCCTTCAATCAAGCGGAGAACCAAAGAACGTTCATCACTGAGAATTTCGGTTGCGTACATATATATTTTTTAGATTTCTGCCACAAAAGTATTATTATGATGTTGCAAACCTATGTAAAATTCGGGAAATAAAAAAGGAAAAGAAGATATTCCGTTCTTTATTAGATGGAAATTTCATATCTTCGTAACAACAAAGCATAATAGGATGCCCAGAGGGATTAGCTTTTGCATAGGTATGTTATTGACACTTTCTTTGTTTGCCCAAAATGAAGGAAGCACTTTTGTCACACCCGACAGTTCGGTCTGCAAACGTACGGGAAATTTCAGAAGAATCATGAAGAAGTTCCTTAATTTCAGCGATTTCGACACTACATACATCAGTCCCAACCGATACAACTATGCCTTAATGCTGGACCACTTCACCAATTATGAATACTATTCCGTAGGAAGTGCTACTCCTGAACCCCAACGCCTGCGGTTCTCGCCCAAACCTCATAACAAAATAGGAGTTTACTTTGGTTGGCGCTGGATTTTTCTGGGTTGGGCCATTGACGCAGACGGCCTTTACGGAAAGAAAAGCGGGAAAAAAAGAGGAACGGAATTCGACCTCAGCTTATACAGTTCCAAATTAGGAGTGGATATTATCTACCGCCGTACGGGTAACTCTTACAAAATACACGACGTTACAGGTTTTTCCGACCGCATACCCACCGATTATTCTGAAGACTTCGACGGACTGAAAGTGAAAATGAAAGGACTGAACCTATATTACATTTTCAACAACCGGCGTTTTTCTTATCCCGCCGCTTTCAGCCAATCCACCAATCAACGGCGCAACGCAGGATCTTTCATTGCCGGATTCTCCGTATCCACACACAATCTGGATTTTGACTACACCAAGCTGCCCGATATCATCCGGGAAACGATGAACCCGGGTATGAAAGTGGACCATATAAAATATACCAATATCAGCCTCAACTTCGGTTATGCCTACAACTGGGTATTCGCACGCAACTGCCTCGCCTGCCTCTCGCTCAATCCCGCAGTGGCCTACAAAACCTCACGTATCAACAAAGCGGAAGGAGAAAAAGACGACTGGTACAGGAATTTCAATATAGACTTCATCCTACGCGCAGGCGTAGTGTACAACAACAGTAAATATTTCGTAGGCACTTCATTCGTAGGCAGAACTTACGACTACTACCGGAATAACTTTTCATTGAACAACGGATTCGGAACACTGCAAGTATATGCAGGATTCAACTTCTGTTTGAAAAAAGAGCACCGCAAGAAAAAACGGCAGTAACCCGGCTGTTATCAGAAAGAATAAGTGCAAGCCACTCCTACTATATCTTTTCGTGCCTTACTCTCCCATTGTCGGCAATAAAAGACATCCGCTTCCCAATCGGAAGAAAGTGGGAGGACTACCCCGCCGCGATAGCGCATGCGTTGTACATCAAACTTCTCTCCACGATTCAATCCGTTGTACATCTCAACAGAAGCGTAAGGCTCTATCTTGCATTTGGGGATGTCATAAGCCAGCTTGACACGTGAGCGCCAACGCAGTTCATCATTATTGCTATCGAAAGTATGTTGAAAACGCTCCCGCAGTGAAACCTTCAGCCTGTGCACACGTGTGGATAGCGTTCCGTCAAAATGATAGCGGTGACGAAACTTCCAACCGGCTTCCCCGCGATTGCGATAATGCACTTCATAGCCCGCAGCTATTTTCAGAAAAGGAAGTACAGAGTATGCCCCGCCGGCCTCCAGCCCCCAACGGTCGGTCTTGTCAAGATCATCCTTTGTGCGCCATTCCAATTTTCCGGAGAGCGTAAATGCAGGATTTACCTTATACTTAAAACCGGTACTTGCCCATGTTGTAAAGTCTCGCTTCTGCGCATGCAGAGAGACCGGCACAATAAAGAATAGCGCTGCCAATAAACTACAAATTCTCCATATACAGAAAGGCTTTCTTATCATAATTATCCCAGTATATATCATCTCACATTTAGTTTTACACGTGCAAAGCTAAAGATTAATTCTGTAATAATTCTGTAATATTACACTTCTTTCAGATACTTCTCTATCTTCCCAAAGAAAGAAGCCAGATGCGAACCGTCCACAAACGCATGATTCACATAAATGGAAAGTGGAAAAACCAGCCGCTCCCCGCGAGGAACAACCTTACCGACGGTCATCAGCGGATGACTGCAACCGTTGCCGGCTTCGGCAACAGTGTAGGTGATGGACGTGAAGAACATTTTGGGAACTGCACTCAAGTGCACCACGTCGTAATCGCCCTGCTGCATCAGCTCTTTTTCCGCATGATAAGGATCTCCGTTTTCAGGAATATCCGTAATCAGCGCATGCGCTTCGGCATAAAAGCGTTCGAAATTTTCGTGATAAGGGATACGGACTGTATAAAAAGTCTTTCCCGGAACCGCTATCGGAGAAATGATATCTACCCGGTCGTGGAAAACAACCTGCCCGTTCTTGTCTGTGCGGTAACGGAGTTCGTTCACTTCATTGGCCGAACGGAGAACGGCATACAAGTAATAAAGGAAAAAAGAATGTCCAGACCGCCTTGCCGCAGCGCTGGCCTCTGTGCAGTCTATTTCGGTGGTCACCGAATACCAAGAATTTAGATATGTACGGAAGAAGCCGTAATTGTCACGACGTTCCCAAGTGTCAATGTCAATAATGTGTTTCATAAATAAAAAAATGGATTATGAAAAAAGGACGCTTATACAGCATCCTTTCTCCGATTCAGTCTATTATCTTTCCTTTTTGTAGTTTTCCAATCCTGTCTGTAAAAACTCAATGTACTTTGGAATGCTTTCATCGTACGAATACGACTTGTTGAGCGGTTCGCCTTCATTGTTAATCAGCACATAGAAAGGCTGTGCATTCGCGCCGAACTTGACGCGTTGCAAATAGCTCCACTTATCTCCCACCGTACGTAATGTGCGCTCCGTACCGTTCTCCGTAATTTTCACCGGCGAAGAAAGCGGAGTCTTATTGTCTACGTAGAGCGTGATGAGCACATAGTCATTATTGATGATATCGCTTACTTTCGGATCCGTCCATACGGCGAGCTCCATTTTACGACAGTTCACACAACCGTAACCCGTAAAGTCCAACATCACAGGTTTGCCATGCTGGCGGGCATATTCCATGCCGAGATCATAATCATCGAACTTGGCATGCACCTCATTATTATAAAGATTGAAATCCTGTGTCTGCATGGGTGGTGCAAAAGCACTGACAGCCTTCAACGGCGCTCCCCACAAACCGGGAAGCATATATACGGCAAATGCCAACGAAGCCAATGCCATGAAGAAACGGGGCACACTGACCTTTGCATCGTCATCATCATGCGGGAATTTGATTTTGCCCAGCAGATAGAAACCCAGCAAAGCAAACAGTACAATCCATAAAGCAAGGAATGTTTCGCGGTCGAGAATACGCCAGCCGTAAGCCAGATCGGCTACGGAAAGGAACTTCAAAGCAAATGCCAGTTCCAAGAAACCGAGCGTCACTTTGATCACATTCATCCAACCGCCGGATTTAGGCATGGACTTCAGCCAAGAGGGGAACAACGCAAACAGCGTAAACGGCAATGCCAAAGCAATGGCAAAACCTAACATTCCGATGGCCGGAGCTATCATATTACCGGTAGTGGAAACCTGTACAAGCAAAAAGCCGATAATGGGTCCCGTACAAGAGAATGACACCAGCGACAGTGTAAATGCCATTAAGAAAATACTAAGCAAACCGCCTGTCTTTTCCGCTTTAGAGTCTACCGCATTACTCCACTTGGAGGGGAGGGTTATTTCAAAAGCGCCAAAGAAAGAAGCTGCAAATACTACCAACATCAGGAAGAAAAAGATATTGAAAACAGCATTCGTAGACAATGAGTTCAAAGCGTTAGCGCCAAAAAGCCCGGTGACCAACAGTCCCAAGCCTACGTATATCACAACAATGGATGCGCCATACGTCCAAGCGTCCCGGATACCTTTCTTCTTATCTTTACTGCGTTTCAGGAAGAAGCTGACAGTCATCGGGATAATAGGCCATACGCAAGGCGTGAACAATGCTAACAGACCACCTACAAACCCGGTTATAAAGATATAAATCCAAGACATATCTTCTTGCGAGGTAGTTTCACCCAACGCTCTCAATTCGTTGACAACCGGTTTCCAAAGATCAACAGTGCCTTTATCGGATACATTTATTCCGGTAGTACCTTCTGCCCCACCAATAATAGCCATATCTGCGGTTGCATCAGCTACTGGTTCGTTAGCAGCCGCACCTTCTGCATTACCCGAAAATTTGAACGGCACTTGTGTAGGCGGCAAGCAGTTTTCGTCATTACAAGCACCATATTCCAGATAACCTTCCACCTTGTATGCGCCACCGGTCAGCTTCAGCTTCTGCACAAACTGAACGGAATTTGCAAAATAGCGCACTTTCATTTCGAACAGCTTGTCGAATGCGGCGATTTCTTTCCCCACCGGTTTTAGTTTTCCGACAAGTTCCGCACCCGAAATGTCTTCAACATTGAACGTTGCCGAGATAGGGCCGCCCTCTCCCAAGTCCGTAGAATACACATGCCAGCCTTTGTCAATAGTTCCGGTAAATATCACCTCTGCTTCGCCTGCCTGCAAAGTCCTTAACTCCGACTTAAACTTGACAGGTTCCTGTATCTGCGCCTGCACCGCCAAGGTGAAGAGCAACAATAGAATGGAGAATATACTTTTCTTCATCTTTTTTTCTTTCTGTTTTTTCAATTTATACTTCATAGTCCACGCAAGCACGACTTTCTTTGACCTCTGCAATGAGCTTGCCGGCAGCCACATGATCGGGGTGCACAGCGTAGAACTTCACATCGTCCAACGTATCAAATTCACTGTAAAGGGCAATGCTCCAAGTTTCGGCAGGATTGATATTCAACCCGACTTCTATCTTACGGATAACGGATATTTTGGCAGGAAGCGCTTCGATGGCCTTCTTAAAATTATTCATTGCAACTAACTTTTCGTCAGCAGGAACTTCATCTTTCAGCTTAAATAATACAATATGCTTTACCATAACTTTGTTATTTAAATGATTTATATCTATATTTGTCAACCGAAACGGTTGCTTTTTAAAACCGCAAAAATACTCGTTTTGTTTTAAATATACACTTAAACGGATGTTAATAATAGGAATTGCAGGCGGAACCGGGTCGGGAAAGACCACCGTCGTACGTAAAATCATTGAAAGTCTGCCGGCAGGTGAAGTGGTTCTATTACCTCAGGACTCCTACTACAAAGACAGCAGCCATGTACCCGTAGAAGAACGGCAGAACATTAATTTCGACCACCCGGACGCTTTCGACTGGGGGCTTCTGTCCAAACACGTATCCATGCTGCGCGAAGGTAAGAGCATCGAACAGCCCACTTATTCCTATCTGACTTGCACCCGCCAGCCTGAAACAATCCACATCGAACCGCGGGAAGTCATCATCATTGAAGGCATCCTTGCCCTATGCGACAAAAAGCTGCGCGGCATGATGGATCTTAGAATTTTTGTCGACGCAGATCCCGACGAACGCCTTATTCGTGTCATCCAACGTGATGTCATAGAGCGCGGCCGTACCGCTGAAGCCGTAATGGAGCGTTATACCCGCATCCTGAAGCCGATGCATCTGCAATTCATAGAGCCTTGCAAACGATACGCCGATCTCATCGTGCCGGAGGGTGGAAACAACCAAGTGGCAATTGATATTCTGACGATGTACATCAAAAAGCACTTATAAGTAACTCAATTCCGTATAGTATGCCCGAAAGCACCTCCCCTGCCACACGCAAACTGCCGGTTTTTCACTGCCAGTTGCTCATTGCAATAGTATTGCTTTGCAGTGTCATGGGATGCCGCGGCGATCGTAACTCCGCCCATAAGCAGGAAAAGAGCACCGATTTGCAGCAGATAAAGGACAGTGGTGAACTGGTAGTGCTGACTTTATACAGCTCTACATCCTATTTTATCTATCGCGGGCAGGACATGGGATTTCAATATGAATTGAGTGAGCAGTTCGCCCAAAGCCTCGGTGTCAAATTGAAGATCAAGGTTGCCGGAAGCGTACGCGACCTTATCAGCAAGCTCCTTGCCGGTGAGGGAGATCTCATAGCCTATAACTTACCCATAACGAAAGAGTGGAAAGACAGCCTGATTTATTGCGGCGAGGAAGTGATTACGCATCAAGTCATCGTACAGCGCGCCGGCAGGGGCATCAAACCACTGAAAGACGTAACGGAACTCATTGGCAAAGATGTGTACGTAAAACCCGGAAAGTATTATGAACGGCTTGTCAATTTGGACAAGGAATTGGGAGGAGGCATCCACATTCATAAGGTGAGCAATGACAGCATCACAATAGAAGACCTGATCATGCAAGTCTCGCAGGGTAAGATTTCCTATACCGTAGCAGACAATGATATAGCCCGGCTGAATACCACCTATTATTCCAACCTGAATATCGGGCTGTCCATCAGCTTCGACCAACGGGCTTCGTGGGCTGTACGCAACGATTGCCCGCAACTGGCGGAAGCCGCCAACAAATGGCATAAAGACAACATGACCTCTCCTGCTTACACATCAAGTATGAAACGATATTTTGAAATCAGCAAGGCCATTCCTCATTCTCCTATCCTGTCTCTGCGGGAAGGAAAAATATCGCACTTCGACCACCTTTTTAAAAAGTATGCCCCCGAAATAGATTGGGACTGGCGACTGCTGGCCTCTCTGGCCTATACTGAGTCCAACTTCGACACCACAGCTGTTTCATGGGCAGGTGCTAAGGGATTAATGCAACTAATGCCTGCCACAGCCCGCGCCATGGGAATGCCCCCCGGAAAAGAACAAAACCCGGAAGAGAGCATCAAAGCCGCAACCAAATACATTGCCGCCACTGCCAGGAGCTTCTCCGCAATACCTCCAGACGAACGAATCAACTTCGTATTGGCATCCTATAATTCCGGCATCGGACATGTGCTCGACGCCATGGCATTGGCGGAGAAATACGGGAAAAACAAATGCGTCTGGCGAGACAATGTAGAAAACTTCATCCTACTGAAAAGCAATGAGGAATACTTCACCGACCCGGTCTGCAAGAACGGTTATTTCCGCGGCATAGAGACGTATAACTTCGTACGGGATATTACGGCAAGATTTGAGCAATATAAGAAAAAGATTAAAAGCTGATTCATAAAGGAGGACATAAGAAGGCATAAAAAATGCTGTCCTCTCTGTGATGAAAATCTTAAAACAATTTCAATCGATTAGCTTTTGCCTCTTCAAGAGATACCGTCTCGACCTGCCTCTCCTGATTTTTCTCGCGCAACCGCTGATATTCGGTAAAAAGATTCTTCGCTAATTCTTCCTTTTGATTAGGATTCATCAGGCGGGCTGCTATTGATGCATTCTGCGAAGCATCCTTCAGATGAACAACCGGAGCATGATAAACCGGAGCAATCTTCAACGCCGTATGTAACGGAGACGTAGTGGCTCCGCCAATCAACAACGGAATGTCAAGCCCCGCTTTTTCCAGTTCCATGGCAACGTGCACCATTTCGTCCAGTGAAGGAGTGATGAGTCCGCTCAGCCCAATCATATCGGCCTTTTCTTCTATGGCACGCTGCACAATCGTTTCGGCAGGAACCATTACGCCCAGGTCGATTATCTCATATCCGTTGCAAGCCATCACTACGGCAACAATATTCTTTCCGATATCGTGTACATCTCCTTTCACCGTAGCAAGCAGCACTTTACCGGCAGAAGCGGCCCCCGCTTGCTTCTCCGATTCAATAACCGGCTGAAGGATAGCCACCGCTTTCTTCATAGTACGCGCCGTCTTAACAACTTGTGGAAGAAACATCTTGCCCGCACCGAACAGATCGCCAACGTGATTCATTCCCGCCATCAACGGACCTTCAATAATATCCACAGCTTTCGGATAAGCATTTAAAGCCTCGGCAAGGTCTTCTTCCAGATAATCACCAACACCTTTTGTCAGAGCATACTTCAAGCGTTCCTCCACCGCACCTTCCCGCCATTGGAACCGGGAACCGGAAGCCGAAAGCTGAGAGTCACCGTTTGAAGCGGAAACTTTAGCGGCATCCGCTTCCGCTTTCAACCTTTCGGCCGTTTCAATCAATCGCTCCGCAGCATCTGCACGACGATTAAGAACAACATCCTCTATGCGTTCCAAAATATCGGCCGGTATATCTGTATAAAGTACGGAAGTTGCAGGATTCACAATGCCCATATCCATTCCCTCACGAATAGCATGATACAGAAACACCGCATGCATCGCTTCACGAATATAGTTATTGCCTCGAAATGAGAACGATAGGTTACTGACCCCGCCACTGACATGAGCACCGGGAAGATTCTTACGTATCCAACCGGTGGCGCGAATAAAGTCTACCGCATAATTATTATGCTCGTCCATACCCGTAGCCACTGCAAGCACATTCGGATCAAAAATGATGTCATGTGGGTTAAAGCCGACTTTGTCCACCAACAAACGATAAGCACGTTCGCATACCTCGATTCTACGTTCGTAAGTATCTGCCTGCCCCCGTTCGTCAAAAGCCATCACTATTGCAGCAGCACCATACTCCTTCACAGTGCGGGCATGCTCAAGAAACGTTTCTTCTCCTTCCTTCAAGGAAATGGAATTGACAATAGACTTGCCTTGCACACATTTCAGTCCTGCAACTATCACATCCCATTTGGAGGAGTCTATCATTACGGGAACACGAGCGATTTCAGGCTCGGAAGCTATCAGGTGAAGGAAGGTTGTCATTTCCTGTTCCGCATCCAACAGTCCGTCATCCATATTTATGTCAATGACCTGTGCACCGTCTTCCACCTGCTGGCGGGCAATACTTAGCGCTTCGTCATATTTCTTCTCATTGATTAAGCGCAGAAACTTACGTGAACCGGCAACATTGCAACGCTCACCCACATTGACAAAATTATTCTCCGGCCTCACCTCCAACAGCTCCAGACCGGAGAGCCAGAGACAATCGGGCTTACCAACCGGTATACGTGGTACAACTCCATCTATTAAAGATGAATAGGCAGCAATATATTCATCGGTCGTGCCGCAACAACCGCCTACTATATTTACTAATCCCTCATGGATATATTCTTTAATCTCAGCCGCCATTTCAGCAGGAGTCTGATCGTACGTGCCAAGACTGTTGGGCAGGCCCGCATTGGGGTAGGCACTGACATAATAAGGTGCGCGGGCGGCAAGTTGTTCGAGAAAAGGCTTCAACTGGCGGGCTCCGAAAGAGCAGTTGAGCCCTATGGAAAAGATATCCGCATGTTGCACTGAAGCCAGAAATGCATCCAGTGTCTGTCCGGACAAAGTACGCCCGGCTATATCGGACACCGTTACGGACAGCATCAACGGAACCCGGATACCGGCAACATTCATTGCCTGCTTCGCGGCATATATGGCCGCTTTCGCATTCAACGTATCAAAAATGGTTTCAATCAGCAACGCATCTACACCGGCTTCGAGCATCGCTTCCATCTGTTCGCGATAGGCTATGACCAGTTCGTCGTAAGTCAGTGCACGAAAAGCCGGATTGTTGACATCCGGACTCATGGAGCAGGTCTTATTGGTGGGACCGACAGAGCCTGCTACAAACCGCGGTTTATCAGGGGTTAAGGCAGTGAATTCATCAGCAACCTCACGCGCCAGTTTCACAGCGGCAAGATTAATCTCACGAACATAGTCCTGCACATGATAATCGGCCATGCTGACGCTTGTAGAACTGAAGGTATTGGTTTCGATGATGTCTGCACCTGCCGCAAGATATTTACGGTGAATATCCCGTATCACATCCGGACGTGTCAGACAGAGTATGTCATTATTACCTTTCAGTTGTCCGGGAATTTGTGCAAAACGTTCTCCGCGGAAGTCTTCTTCCGTCAAGTTGTACTGTTGTATCATGGTGCCCATAGCACCGTCCAGGATAAGGATGCGCTCACGCACCAAACCTTCAAGTCTACTCATAAATATAATGTGGTAATGCGGTACATTAAACTCACCTCTTGAACATACGCGCCATATCGCGCTTATCATCTTTTTCTTTCAAAGCCTCACGCTTGTCATATTGCTTTTTACCCTTTGCCAAAGCGACCACTACCTTTGCCAGCCCTTTTTCATTGATGAACAGACGGACGGGAATCATCGTGAATCCGGGATCTTTCGAACCACGCTGCAGCTTATCCAGCTCTTTTTTAGTCAACAGAAGTTTACGCTCCCTGCGTGCATTATGGTTATTGTACGAGCCATAAAAATACTCGGCAATATGCATGTTCTTCACCCACAGTTCACCATTGGCAAAGTAGCAGAACGTGTCCACCAGACTTGCTTTTCCCAAACGGATGGACTTGATCTCCGTACCGGTGAGCACAATGCCCGCAGTATAGGTATCTACCAATTCATAATCGAATGTGGCACGCTTATTTTTAATATTTACAGGAGCTTGTTTCATAAAATCAATCAGTTCAGCACTACCGTCAGCTTATTGAATATGAATTCTATCACTGCCGGACAAGCTATTAACAAAATAGAAGAAAGAATGGTGAACCTCAAACGGTCTTTTTCCGCTATTTTCATCAAAATAGCACTTCCTTCCCACACTACATATACGATATAGAATTGAAGCAACAGAGCTATTATGCTGAAATCAGGCAATATACCGATAATAATTTTCAGCAAAAAAGGCACTACCAGCGCATAGCCGGCAAACTGTTGCGTCAAAGGAATATCGTTGTCCATAGCAAACATACGGACACGCAACCCATTGATGAGATAGGCTGCCAGAAAATATCCTCCAAACAAAGACACCGCCACAGCACAGCATTGCGTCATGGCATATTGAAAGCTTTGCGGACCACCCCACCCTTTCGCTATCAAAGAACCGATAAAGACCGACAGCCCGCATAAACCAATCATAGGATAGACAAAAGCTGTAAACACCTTTCGTCTATCCTCTTCCAAACGAATTTCCTCCCAGGCACGTGCCGGAGAGGAAATCATCTGCATTGCTATATGAAATAATTCTTTATAGTTCAACTATTAATTTTTTTCAAAAATACTTTTGTAATCTATTTCTTCATATTGAAGTTCTTTCTTCGCATCTTCCAAACTATAAGATCCGTTCTTATCCGTTTCATTGGCATAAATCCTAATCTTGGTAGGAGTTTCACCAAAAGCTGCAAGGAACTGGCTCAAATCAAAAGCTCTATACATGCTGAATCGCTCTGTCGGTTTCTCCTCATTATTTACATGACGAAGATATAGCTTCATAATCCCTTCTTCATCTTTACCGGCATCGCCTGCGCTGTGATTATCGTCACCATATATCAACGAGAATTCATGCTTATATGGGGATTTTTCTCCATAGAAAGTAACACCAAGCAACAAAGTATTCTTATCATAATACATTGTTCCCTGACCGGCAGGCAACAGCTCCACTATCGTAGCATTCTCATAAAGTTCACCGGCACCATTATTTTCAACCGGTACTCCTATACTAGTATTACCTGAGGTGCAATTATGTCCAATAGTTACTTTTGCCGTTATTTCTTTAGTTTCGCTCGTCAAAGGCTGTTCTTCGGAATTATAAGTATACTGAAGAAAAATAATATCTCCCAATCCTAAATTCACTGAATTATCAGTTAACAATTCGCTGGTATTTGAAGCTACAATTTTCAAGCCGTCATTAGGATATTGAAATGTATAAGGATAAGCGGAAACGACTTTTAGTGTAGCCACCGGACTAACCGTAGGATCACTCTCCCCCATACACGAAGTAAAAGAAACACCCATCATCAGGGTAAATACAATCATCAAGAATTTCAATTGTTTCATAAACATTATTTTTTAGAGTTCGCAAAGATATAAATTTCAATTCACATAATGTAAATGCAGAAACTTAAAAAATACTGCAACCGTTACTTTATTATTTTTGCAAATAAGTCTAAATGTTCATCTACATAACTGGCAACCAACGCTGTATATTCCTCCTCTTTTTCCAAAAACTCATCCTCCAGTGCATCAAACACCTCATACTGCTCGTACATAGCCATAAATTCATCATCCGTACGCTCACGTTCCAAGTCTTCACGATGGGCGTCATATATCTTCTTGGCGGCATACACCAGTTTGCTTAAATCACCCACTCCCCACAAACGCATCACTTTGGCAAACGGATTGGCAAAGATGTAACCGCCATATCCATTCTGTATCAACTGGCAAAAACCACCTTCCATGAGTTCGTCACGAAATATCTGATACGCCAACAACGAATGTTGTTCACCGGTGAGCAAAGGCATTGTTTCAGCAGTCAGTTCGCCACCCGTCAACTCTTCATATGCATCCGTAAATACTTGGATGAAAGCATCCATTCCCTCACCTGCAGCTTGCTGCAAAGCACTATCCACCACTTCTACCATAATTTTGTTCTCTATTATTTTTTTACTATGCACCGGCAAAGATAAAGAATTAAAAGAGAAAGTGAGAAAAGAAAGCACCAAAAACAATGGCACAGCAATACAACAATCGCACAGCCTCAACCCTGAGATTGTAAAGTCCAACTTTACGTCGCTAAACCTCTATGTTAGATCGCTAAACCTCTATGCTGGAAATCCAAACCTCTACTCTACAAAAAGCATTCCTTGACACCCTGTCACCACACTTGAACAACTTCTCTTCTCACGCGCCCGCGAGACATGCACGCATCAAACATCCATATAAAAAAATTCTTCCTGCGCGCGCGTAAGCAAAGTTATACAAGTATGGTGACAGGGTGTCACAACATTCAAAGAAACACGAATTGAAAACAATCGTCTTAAAGCAGCAATTGTATTGTAATGTAGAGATTGCAATATGCCAAATCAGCATCCTATATTACTAATTTTTAATAAAAAAGTCAAATCAGACGGTTGGCAGAAAGCAAGAAAACGACTACCTTTGTGACCGTTTAATAAAACATAGAACTACGTTTTTTTTAATTATAACTTAAAAAAGAGCTAATTATGACTTATTCACACGAAGTGGAACACATGTGTGTTGTAAAGAAGGGTCCTAACCATGGACCGGCTCCCATACCCGAAGAAGGCAAATGGGTAAAATCAAAAGAAATCGTTGATATTTCAGGTCTGACACATGGTGTAGGTTGGTGTGCTCCTCAGCAAGGTGCTTGTAAACTGACATTGAACGTCAAAGAAGGTATCATTCAGGAAGCATTGGTTGAAACAATCGGCTGTTCCGGTATGACTCACTCAGCAGCTATGGCAGCTGAAATCCTTCCGGGTAAGACTGTACTCGAAGCATTGAATACCGACCTCGTTTGCGACGCTATCAATACAGCAATGCGCGAACTCTTCCTGCAAATCGTTTACGGACGTACTCAGTCTGCTTTCTCTGAAGGCGGTTTGATCATCGGTGCCGGTTTGGAAGATTTGGGTAAGGGTCTGCGTAGCCAGGTAGGTACTTTGTACGGTACTTTGGCAAAAGGTCCCCGTTATCTGGAAATGGCAGAAGGTTATATCAAGACTATCGCTCTTGACAAAAACGATGAAATCTGCGGATACGAATTCGTTCACATGGGTAAATTCATGGATGAAATCAAGAAAGGTACTGATGCCAACGAAGCATTGAAGAAAGTAACCGGTACTTACGGACGCTTCACTGCTGAACAGGGAGCTGTTAAACACATTGATCCACGTCACGAATAATATAAGGAGGAAAGAAACTATGATTAGAGAAGTAAAATTTGAAAGTCAAGACCGTCGTATCAAAGGTATCATCGAAGCTTTGAACGCTAACGGCATCAAAGACATCGAGGAAGCAAACGCTATCTGCGAAGCTGCCGGACTCGATCCTTATAAGACGTGTGAAGAAACTCAGCCTATCTGTTTCGAAAACGCAAAATGGGCTTATGTTGTAGGTTGCGCCATCGCTATCAAGAAAGGCTGCAAGAACGCTGCTGATGCTGCCGAAGCTATCGGTATCGGTTTGCAGGCATTCTGTATTCCGGGTTCGGTAGCCGACGACCGCAAGGTAGGTATCGGTCATGGTAACCTGGCTGCCATGTTGCTCCGCGAAGAAACTAAGTGTTTTGCTTTCCTGGCAGGTCACGAATCATTCGCTGCTGCAGAAGGTGCAATCAAAATTGCCGCTAAAGCCGACAAAGTACGTAAAGAACCTTTGCGTTGTATCCTGAACGGTCTTGGAAAAGACGCTGCTCAGATCATCTCTCGTATCAACGGCTTTACTTATGTTCAGACTCAATTCGACTACTACACAGGTGAACTTAAAGTAGTTCGTGAAATCGCATACAGCGACGGTCCTCGCGCCAAAGTAAAATGTTACGGCGCCGACGACGTTCGCGAAGGTGTAGCTATCATGTGGAAAGAAGGCGTAGACGTATCCATCACAGGTAACTCTACCAACCCGACTCGCTTCCAACATCCTGTTGCAGGTACTTACAAGAAAGAACGCGTTCTCGCCGGTAAGCCCTACTTCTCAGTAGCATCAGGTGGTGGAACAGGTCGTACACTTCACCCGGATAACATGGCTGCCGGTCCTGCTTCTTACGGCATGACGGATACAATGGGCCGTATGCACTCAGACGCTCAGTTCGCTGGTTCATCCTCAGTTCCTGCTCACGTAGAAATGATGGGATTCCTGGGTATCGGTAACAACCCGATGGTAGGATGTACTGTAGCTTGTGCAGTTGACGTAGCTCAGGCTTTGAGCAAGTAATTTAGACAATTACATATAGATAAGCTCCTGTAATCCTTGTGATTGCAGGAGTTTTCATTTTATGAAAACTTGGTTTAGATAACAGATTGAAGCACCTTGCATCACTCACTATTTAGAGTGAATGAATGGTGAATCAGTAAGGAGATAACAAGATAAATCCTGCTCTATTTAAGTCCAAACAGCTCATGTAAAGAGTAGCCAATTACTTCTCAAATCAAGCCATAAACAGGTTACTTTTGCAGCCGATTTGCAGCCGAATTTGCCATTCTTAAAAAACGGCTGCAAGAATTAGCATAATCAACTATAATACAATGCGATACACTCCATATAACATTTAATTTAAAATGGAGAAACATTGCACAATGGTTTACTTTTCATTAAGAGAAAGTAAACAAAACAAGAAAGGTCTATCACCTATTGAGGTTTCAATCACCACCAACGGGAAGAGAATCTACTTTAGTACAGGTAAACACATATCTGCTACCGATTGGAACAAAGAGAAGCAAACTGTAAAAGGCAAGAGTGAAGAAGCGCAGCTAATCAACGGTTATCTGATTCAACTACGGAATAAAATATATCAGAAAGAAATTGAGCTACTCCAAAAGGGTTATCTTATCACTGCTGAACTATTAAAAGAAGCTATCACAGATAAGGTGGAAGCTCTGAACGAAAAGACTTTATTGGATGTTCTGAACGAACATAACACTGAACGCAAAGCAATGGTAGGTAAAACTGTTGCCCCTGCCACTTATTGGGTGTTTGAATATACAGGCAGATTATTCAAAGAGTTTATTCAGAAGAAATATGAGCGTAAGGACTTATATTTAAGAGAAATAAACTTGGGTTTCATTCAAGGATTCCATGCTTACCTTTTAGGAGAGAAGAAGATGGGACAAAACTCCTGCACCAAGCATTTAAAGTTCTTAAAGAAGTTGCTAAATTTAGCTGTCGCCAACTCTTATATATCCTACAATCCTGTAAATGCTTATAAAGTAGAACGCGAACCCGTAGAAGTGGATTTCTTAGATGAAGAAGAATTGAGGAAGATTATCAACTTTGATACTCCCCTGCCACGATTGGAGCGTGCTAAAGATATGTTCCTCTTTGGATGCTTCACTGGGCTTAGTTACATTGATATTAAGACCTTGACACCAGAGCACTTTGAAAAAGACAATGCAGGTAGAATATGGATTAAGAAGCGTAGAGTTAAAACAGGAGTTCTATCACGAATCCCCCTACTCCCTATCGCCAAGCTGATATTGGATAAGTACAAAGGTGGAGAGAAACTACTCCCTATTCAAGACCCTGCGGACATCAACAAATATCTAAAGGATATAGCTATACTCTGTGGAATTAATAAACGAATCTGCTTCCACACAAGTAGGCACACGTTTGCAAGTACAGTTACTTTAGCCAATAACATATCTTTGGAAGTCGTTTCTAAGATGTTGGGACATACCAATACACGAATGACTGCCCACTATGCAAAGCTAATAGACAAGTGCATAGGTGAGCAGATGGATAAACTCATGGATACGTTTACAGGAGATTCTGATTACTAAAGCATATCCTACCCACAAATTCCTCACTTGTAGCAATGCAGGTGGGGATTATTTTTTAACTTTGCTCTCCATATAAAAATGAAGCCATGCTTGAAGTTACATTTGACATACCGACCATTAAAAAATTAGAGCCAAAACTATATGAACATTTTGGATTTACTCTTGATGATATTCTTTACGAACTTACCCAAGTTTATATAAGGAAGTCAACCAATCTAACACCAGAAGAAAAAGAAATCGCCAAGCAATGTAAAACTGAAAATGGCGCAACAGATGCTATTAAATTTGCATTAGCCATAAAAGAGAATATCCATATCAGAGTTACAGAAACTTTTCCCGATAGTTTAAAACTATTGCTCGACCTGTTTAATGAATATAATATAACTGAATTGAAGGATGGAGAAACCCTATCTTGTATCCTGCTTTTTATGGCTGCAATTTTTAACCGAGACTTTAACCATTTATTAGATGATACTGATTACGATTACATCAGTGAAGAATATTATGAATACATAGACAAAATACGTCCCGATATGTTAAAGCTATATCTATCTTTACACCAAAGGAAACGGGCAGTCAGCGATAAATTAAAAATAAGCATACAAGGCAATCCACCGACAGAATTAAACAATCATGGGCGTTGGTTTGAAAATATGTTGCTTACTTATCTTGATACATATTTAGGTGTTGCAAGCAAAGAAGAAGCCCTTACTGAACTAAGTACGTTATATTCTGAACCACAAGGTAGGAAAACTAAAGATAATTACTATCGTAATTACACACTAACAAGCATGTTCCTGTTCGTGCGGCAGTATATTATTCACTCTGGTACAGACAAAGTCACCGTAGAGCAATGCTCATTCCTGCATAAGTATCTAACGGCTCTAAATTTAATAACTAAAGAAGATAAAAATAACGACTTAAACAACTTACAATCAACAATTAGAAGTCTAATATCCAGCAAATTCTCCCCCTTAGATAAATATAAGAAAGGTAAAGAATACAAAGCTTCTCCCAATAACAAAGGAGATAAGCTATACTAATCTCCATTTTCATATATGCCACAAAGTAAGTGACTCTATACTTAGTCATTTCCTTTGATTAACATGTTCCATGTTGCAATTATTAATATAAACACCTCACTATCAAACTCAAAGAATATGACATAATAATATCACAATTCCTTTGTTCCCCACAGGCATACTTTCTGCACATATTATGGCGTCTATCAGCAACAATAAGGCGCCAAGTTGTTGATTACATAGTTTTAATATTTTAAAGAAACAAGAATTATGAACATCAACTTTTTAACACAGCCTACGGCTGTAGAAGAAAATAAGAATACTGTTGATACAGTATTTGTAAACCGATTTATAAACGGCATGATGAGAATACCGACCGAAATTCGACTACGGTTTAAAACCATCAATAACATTCCTGCCGTCACTGTTACATTGACTTATAAAAGTCGAATAAAGGAAACTTTGACAACGATTGCAAACGGAGAACTTATCAGTGCGATAATCGCGGCAATGGGTAGCCAATTAAAACCAATCCAAGAGTTTCAGACCAATGGTAACCATGTTGTTGAAGACACTTCCGAAAACTTTGAGTTGGAAATGTTTGAAGCATTCATCCGCTCACAACACCAATTAAAATTGGAGGATGATTTTATCTCACCTTACGGGGATAGGTTTCTTCATGCCATCTTTACTATCGGCTTTCATCACGATGTACATTTCTATCTAAAACGGAATGAACACATTGAAGAACTTCTGAATGAAGCGCTGAAAGCATAAACGGAAATAAAGTTTCACTATGGAGGGAGGGTGAAACCTCTCTCCTTTACTTCCTCACGCATTTATGAATATCATACTACCACCTGCATACGATAATGAAGCAGCCCACCGACAACTAAAGCAACTGATGGAACAGAAGAAAAACTTATCCGTCAGATTGGACGATATACCCTGTGCATGGATAGGTACATCAAATATGACAAGACTAAGGTACTTGCTCAATATATCTTCTTGGAAGTGGATAACCAACTATCTGGAAACGGGAAAACCAGATGATTTCAGAGTGTTCCCGTCCATTAGAGAAGCAATGCCCGACTTCCAAGTTACGGTACTTAAAGCATTGCTCGATACAAAACGCAGAATATATAAAATCCCATTTCTAAGGGAAACACAGTCACATCTAAACCTCGTTGCGGTATTCAGCTTCGGTAAAATCTATTTCCGAATCAGCAGAACAGCCCCTATCGTGGAATATCTTAATGCCCATAATATATGAATCAATATATCATCAGTAAGAATCAGAAGTTATCCGACATAATGACCGAAATAGAACCCAATATCAATCTTGCCAAGAAATTTCCTGGCATAGGAGCCACCTATCTGGAAATCCACTCTCACAGACCATCCATATTGATAGAACCCAATGTACCCGTCATTCAAGGAAAGTGTGCAAAATCTGATGATGATTTTAAACTGTTCGGAGTGTACGAAGGTGTTTCCATAGATGCAATAACCCGTTACCTGCAAAAACCCAATCCTTATCATAAACTGATGACTACTCCCGAAAGTTTTCAAAAGGTCAAACAAGCAGTTAATAATGTTGGCATAGACCTCTATTCCCATTTCTTCTGTTTGATGGATGAATCACATCTATTAGTAAAGGATGTGGACTACAGGGAGAACATAGTCTTGCCGATGAATGACTTCTTTCTTTTCAAACAGAAGGCTCTGGTCTCGGCTACCCCGATAGCTCTTTCAGACCCCCGTTTCAAAGCACAAGGTTTCCGAACCGTAACCATTGATGCAGACTATGATTACAGGCAGGAAATTACGGTCATTCATAGCAATAATTCCCTGCAAAGTATCCGAGAATATTTGAAAGAACACGACACCCCCGTATGCTTCTTCATCAATTTGGTGGACTACAGCCATTCATTAATAAAGGAGTTAGGAATCGAAAACGAATCATCCATATTCTGCGCTCCCAAGAGTGCGCTAAAACTAAAGCATGAGTTGAATTTCCATAACGCTTATGATGAATGGAGAGCAGACAGAATGAGAAGTTTTAATTTCTTCACAAGCAGGTTTTATAACGCTTTCGATTTGGAGTTGGCCTATTCACCCCATGTCGTGATGCTCACCGACATAAAGGCATCGGCATACACCATGCTTGATATTCATACGGACTGCGTACAGATTGCAGGTCGTTTCCGTAATGGTCTTGATTCATTAACCCATATCTATACGACAGACCATAGCCTGCCCACTTTGAGCAGGGAAGAAATACGAATAAACCAATTCGCACACGAACACGCATACAATACAATTCGAACCTTATACAATAGTGCATCATCCGAAGCGGAGAAAAATGCTTTCGGAGAAGCTATGCGTTCACTTCCCTTTAATAAGATGTTGTACCCCGATGGAAAGAAGAACTATTTCGCCATCGATAATGATACCAACGACAGGCTAATGGATAGTAGTTACCATGACAGTGAACGGATAGAAGCTCTTTACTATAGTTGCAATATGTTCCAACCATCCTGCTTGGAGTATAATTATCCGTTGAAAATTTTTAATCGCCTCCAACTTGAAGGCTCTAAAATGACAGTTCGGGAGAAACGCAAGAAGATGGTAGCTTGTCTTTCCGAGATAACAGAACCGTTGTCCGAGTTTGATATGGACTATATAAACGAGATGAGAAAAGTAGATTCATTACTGATTGAAGCATACGAACTGTTAGGATTGGATGCGATCAAAGAAATGAACTATTCACAAAAGCGGATGAATGAAGCGGTCATTCTTAAACAGGTGAAAGGCAATAAAACTATCAAATTGGTAAAGAACAGCTTCAAGGTAGGTAACAAGTACAAATGCTCCGAGATTGTATCCGAACTAACCCGAATCTTCGAGTTGTTGAATATCCATCCCCATAAGACCATTCGGGGAGAAACAATACGATATTACTTTGACGTAAGCCCATGCAAGATTGGCAAGAAAAGGGAACGTGGATATTATCTCACAGCAGAACTACTTTAGTCACAGGCAGGACAAAACCGAATGGGTTTAGTTACTTTACACCCAAATCCGACTTTGTCCTATCCTCAATTCATAACAGGAAATCTCTATTTAGCTGGTTTAACATCAGACAGCATAACTCCGAGAATTAAAATTTCACTACAAGTAAGGCTCTATACTAATTTTAAAGAATGCCACATAAATATTATGCCACCCCCTAAAAAGTCACTATCTTTGTAATATCAAAATGAGGGAGGAGCAGCCGCTTCCATGTGTGCCCCGTATGATACATGAGAGGCTTTTAAACTCATTTTATTTTCTTCAAGCTGCCACTTCGGACAACTTGTCCACTTCATATACAGATAAGACAAATATCCATTCAGATTTTCCATCTGTCAACATCTATAATTCTAATATGAATGACTGCCAAGAATTGACCTATGAACAGGTTCGTGAACTTGCCATAGCCCGATATGTGGATGATAATAAAACCAGCATCGGAGTCTGGGCTAAACAGAACGGCTACATCAAGAAGAAGAGACAAAAAGATAACAGGGTTTACACCGTTTACATCAAGATGAATAATGGTAATTCTTATAATAATGACTATGACAAAAATAATTAACAAATTTAATGTAGCGAAGTACAATGAAAAGATTAACACATTAAATAAAATAATAGATACCTTTAACGATACCATTAGTAATTTTTCCTGTTGGATGGATATTACACCTGCATTAGTAAAGGAGTTGATATACAACCCTGTTAAAACACACCACAAATACTTGAGTTTTGAAAAGATTGTCCAATACAGATGTTCAGAATATGAAATTGAAGAAAATGATTATCTTAATCCTGAGCATCATCCTTACTGTTTCTCTGAAATTATGAATGAAATGAAAACGGTATATAAAACACTTGGCAAATTCTATGAATTATTACCTCATATCAAGAAAGCATACGGTTCTTTGATATATCTGAAAGACGAAAACTCTTATAAAGCAAAGATATGTAAGACCCAAAATGCAGAATACCATATCATGCAACAATGTGCAGAATATATAGATACTGACTATATGAATTGTGAGGTCTAATCACATTTCAAATCGGGGGAGCTTATAAACAGTTCCCCCATTTTATTATATAACCGATGCTATAGTCTAAATAACAACAAAATGATAGAACCACTTATTATATCGCATTGCAGAAGTTGGCTTATTAACTTACTGATATTTAAACTGACATGATAATTCATCTGCCAACAGGAAAGAAGTTTCACAACAGAAAGGAAGCTAAGATATATTTTGGAACTGCTTACTATTATAAGATGGAACGAGAGAAGAGAGATTTAATGTTTACCAATTATATTCAATCAGCTACTAATGAATATGAAGATACAATTAAAGCACCTGCAAAACAGGACAAGTAACATCAAACAAGAATATGCTACCATTAACAAGTCTATTATAGATAAACTCAATCCACCCAATTTGTACAGGTTCTTCTGTCTGTCCTTATATAGAAATGACTATTATAAGGTCAGATGGAGAATCAAGGATTTAGCCAAACGAACAGGAGAGAAAGAGGACGCATTAAAGAACTTCAATAAGGATATAGAGGCAGTGCTGATTAGAAAGAGATATAGGGAAGCTATCAACCATCCTCTTATAGAATTTGTAATGAGGAGCATTTACTGCATTCCACCCATTGAACATCCCAACTTCATAACACTGTCCCACCTCTTTATGAAAATGGATTTGGATATTAAAGTGAAAGGATATTATATCAAACTCCTATTAATAGCGGAGGATAACAAGATACTGCTTACTCCTAATAAGTTGGCTGACAAATTGGGAATGGGAAAGAAGAGTGTAGAGAGTTACAATTTGGATTTATATGGTGCAGGTCTGTTAAGATATATCCCCAAAGGGATAGAGCTTACCCCAAAGGAACTATTATTAGACAATGATATAGCCAAACAACGTAAGGAATGGAATCCAATCAACTCAAAAAATGTGGTTAAGATGGCTTTCAAGTCCAAATAACAGGCAAGCTGGATTTTTCGTACTGTTTAATTAATATATTAAGAGATAGTACGAATAATCCCCAACTTGTTTTAAATCCACTTCATAATCGCATAAATCACTTAAATTCAATATAATCCCTCTTGCCTTATTATAAATCAATTCTTTTTTATAACTTAGCACCAAACAAGATAAAAAATTATGGTTCACAAAATTATTGGAACAAATATATTCATCCAGACTTCACAAGCAGGGATAAACCTTTTTAACGCTCAAGAAAAAGACATACAAGAATATTCAGAAATTCTTAACTATATTATTGTCCTAAATAGAAAATTAAGCAATTCTATTGAAAGTGCTTCAAAAGAATCTGAAAAAAGAATCTTGTCGCATTATAGAAAGCTGCAAGACCGATATGCTTTTTGGCTTTTTAATATTTTAGAAACAGGAGAAATTGCTAAACAATTATTCCTTGCTGACAATGATATAGCTAAAATAATATATATAAATCAATACAGTATATCTTCTTGTAAAATCTTAGAAAAATTCAAATACGATATAGGATTCTATAATACCATATTTAACGTTGATGAAAATAATGCACCATATAAAGCTCTAAATTGTTTTTATGACAAGCACTACGATGATTTAAAAAATATAAGAGACAAAATAGCTGCTCATTACGATAAGGGTAAAAGTTTTGTTCAAGTTAACGATAACATATTTAAAGATTACAATGCTGATAATATAGGGAAAAATTTATGTGAATTATACAAAGCCACACGAGAATTTTTAATTGCAATTCAACAATTATCATTAAAGTTCTTTGATGATAATGAAGAGTTAATTATGAGGTACCTAAAAGCAAAGTGAACAACTATACCCCTCTTTTAGCCCCCCTCATAGTCACTAAAGAAAAAAGAATGCTTTAGAAACAGTTCCAAACCATTAATAATAATAAGCATTCTTATTAATCCAAGAACAGGCACGATGCACTATTACCACAGCCAATCAATAATTTACTAATGCTCCGAATTTCTTTTAAAAGAATATTTAGGGAAAGACATAGAACGGGCCTTAGATGCAAGCGAAGAAATTCACTTGCGTTTAGGGTTTGTTCTTGTTAAATCCATTCAATCAATAATCATTTAATTCAAATTCATTATGGAAGCATTACAAATTATGCCTATCATGGCACAGAACCAATCGAGATTTAACTTAGGCGAGTATGCGGAAGAAGCTGCCATTATCCAAGACGAACCAACCGTACAGCCGAGTGTGAACTTTTTGGAAGCCAACACCGATGCAATCACTATGGACGAGCTTACCAATAAATGTGTCGTTCCAACTTGGGCTAACCAAGAATTGACTATCGCACATCAAGACTTTATTTCATGTGTGCATGATGCGGCTTGCTCATTCTATGCAGGTGAAAGAGTGAACGCACCCGAAATCAGAGTTTCACACATTGTACGTGGTAGAACTCCCCAAAGTTTGGGTAAGAAAGCATCGGAACTGTTAGAATGTGAAAAGACACAATTCTACCAACGCCTTGCATTTGCCTTTACCATTCCAACCATTATCGAAACGGTAAGAGGGCAAAGGCTTGAATTGTGCATCGGTGGGGTAAGGAACTATTCAGACCTCAACCTTTATCGTGCATCCAAAGGCTTGGAGAAATTCTCTTGTTTTGTGGGCTGGAGAGTTAGAATTTGTAGCAATCAAATCTTAACGGGAGAAGGTGTCAAGTTTAATATGGAGGTGACCAATATCAGCGAACTTTACAGAAACGTACTTGAATTGTTCCACAGCTTCAACCCTGCAAAAGAAATCCACTTGATGCAGTCACTTACCAACACTTCATTGTCCGAAACACAATTTGCACAGATTGTCGGACGGATGAGAATGTTTCAAGCATTGTCACCAGCAAGACAGAAAGCCATTCCAAGACTTCTGATTACGGACAGTCAGATTAATTCTGTTTGTCGCGACTACTATCACAACGAAGTGTTCGGAGCAAAGGACAATGCCATATCAATGTTCGATTTCCACAACCTTTTGACGCAGGCTAACAAGGGAAGCTACATTGATACTTATCTGCAACGAGCCGTAAACGCTACGGAAGTCAGTGTAGGAATTAACAACGTCCTGCAAGGACTTGATAACAAATACGCTTGGTTCTTGGGCTGAGTGGATTGTTGATTGAGAGAGGAAGGGACATCATTAAGTTGGTGTCCTTTCTTCATACTTAATAATTAACTAATTATATTTGTAAGTACGCAAATAAGTACATATATTTGCATTATAAAAAGGAGGATTTATGAGAACAGCCAATTACACAGATTTAAGAGCCAATCTAAAAGGTTATATTGACTCGGTTATTGACGATTGCGATACGGTACTTATCAATCGTGGTAATGGTACGGGAGTAGTAATGATTTCTTTGGAAGAATATAATTCTTTGAAGGAGACCGAATATATCATGTCTTCTGAACAGACCATGAATGATATTCGTAAAGGAGAAGAAGACTTAAAGGCAGGCAAAGGAATAGAAGTAAATTTAGATGAACTATGAAACTGATATTTACTCCTATTGCACAAGAACACTGGGAATATTGGAAAAAGAATGACCCCAACATAACCAAACGCATTAAGAAATTACTCGCCGATATATTGGAACATCCTTACACTGGTATAGGTAAACCTGAACCTCTCAAATATGAATTGGCAGGTAAATGGTCAAGACGAATTAATTCAGAGCATAGACTTATTTATTCTGTGCATAATGATATGATAGAGATTTACATATTCTCCATGAAATATCACTATTCCAAGAAGTAACTACATTATCACATCTTATTAATTAAAAGGACATCTATTAAGTTAGGTGTCCTTTTTCTGTTTTACACTTTACAAATTCTATGACATTATGGATAAATCTAAAATTGAAAATGCTATCAATCATATCACCTCTTTACAAGAGAAATTATGCTACTGTGAGAACAATCTGCAATATATCAAACGCTTGCAAGCACTTAAATATTGGCTGCACAAGTTTGATTCATTTTTGGATAAGAACAGCAGACAGCATGGTGAATATGCGGCAGTTTATGAAAGCTACTTCCATACTTGCTGTGGGTTCTCATTCTATGATAGAGTATGCGATTCAATTCTTGTTTATGAATATGGCGATAGACCATTTTAACTGTCCAATTTTTCTTCCACCACCACATTAATATTGATAGAATGAATAGTAAAATATTAGACATAGATTATACTGTTGGAGAAGTGGAACTGTCCTACAAACCCCAATTCAAGAAGCTGCATAAGGTAGCCAGTTCAGAGGACGCTTATAAATACTTGCTTCCTACATATAAAAAAGGAACAATCTGTTACAAAGAATATTTCAAAGTCTTGTTCCTAAACCAAGCTAGCCAAGTTTTAGGCTATACTCTTATATCAGAGGGTGGAATAACAGACACAACCGTAGATGTAAGAGTAATTCTACAAGCCGCATTGCTCACCAATTCAGTAGCCATTATTCTTGCACATAATCATCCAAGCGGTAATCTGAAACCAAGTAGGCAGGATATGGAGATTACTAAGCAGGTCAAAGAAGCTGCAAGACTAATGAGAATAACAGTAACAGACCACCTCATACTTACAGATACAGGATATTACAGCTTTGCTGATGAAGGACAGTTATAGCGTATCATCTTGAAAAGGACATTCAATTTTTAAGTTGGGTGTCCTTACTTACATAAGCTGAATGTTCGTTCAGCATTTGTAACCAACTATTAATAATTGTGAATTATGAAGACATACATAGCATATCTAAGGCAATCCACCATGAAACAACAAATATCGGGTCTTGGTGTGGAAGCCCAGCGGGAGATTATACACAATCATGTGAAGAATAAACCCATACTTGCTGAATATATTAAAACGGAGAGTGGGAAGAAATCTAACAGACCTCAACTTCTTGCAGCTTTAGCGATGTGTAGGAAAACCAACTCTATTCTGATTGTCGCTAAATTGGATAGGTTGTCAAGGAATGTAGCGTTTACTTCAAAGTTGTTAGAAAGTGATGTTGAGATTGTGTTCTGTGACTTTCCACAAGCCAACAGATTAATTCTGCATATCATCAGCAGCATAGCCGAATATGAAGCAGGGTTAATCAGTCAGAGAACCAAACAGTCACTTCAAGCCAAAAAAGCAAGGGGTGTGCAGCTTGGTAAATCAGAGAATTTGATGAATAAATTTGAACAAGCTGTTCAACATAGTATCATTACCAACAAGGCTAAAGCGGATAACAATCCAAATAACATGAGAGCAATAGCACTGTTACGGTCGCTGTCAATGCAAGGAAAAACTTTATCCGAAATGACTTGTCTGTTGAATGAGCAAGGCTTTGTTACATCTAAGGGATGCAAGTTTCAGATTACACAAGTCAAGAGATTGCTTGTCAGAGCAGGGTTGATGTCGTGAAGTCACTTTGAAAGGTAGGACAAATTTAGAACAAGGTCAGTCTTATATACCCCAATCCGAATTTGTCCTACCCTCAAATTCAAACGAAATCTTATTGAATATCCCGTTCAGACCATGTTTGAGAGCATGGAAGTTACTATTTATCCTCACTTCATGCCTATTAATTTAGAACCTTTCGCTATCTTTGCATCAATTCCAATAAACTAATGCGTTAGGGAGTTGGAAGGACATATTTAACGAAAGGTGTTATTGAAATTATCTTCGTGATGAAATTCTCGCAAAATTTCAACTGACTGTGAAGATGATAGCAATAGCACCCCACCATTTGATATATACCTACCTTATATTCTATAAGGCTCTTAGATATTGTCAAAATTGGTGTGGGTTGCTATTGTTTTATCCACAGTCAAGGCAATGCGAGAAGCCCCATCACAGGATAAAGCAAATAGTGTTCCCACACTTTTTTATTGTAACAGCTTATCCATAGGGAACAGGTGAGCATTATGTCAAAAGACTATGAAGCATCTTCTTTATGGGTTAATCATTCTTAGCATGGTAGCGTGTACATCTAAAAAGAACAGTTACACGCAAGAGCAACTATATGAGCAAACTTCTTCTGGAGTTGTCTTAATTCAGAATACATATTATTATAAAATCACATTATCAAATAATGGATTCTATTCAACCAACTATGTCTTCTCTAAATTACAAGATGGGGAACTTAAAAACATATCCCATACCATATCCAATAATTTTAATGAAGTAAATGACACTATTAAGAGTACAACATTTGGCACAGGCTTCATCATATCTCCAAGAGGAACGATTGTTACTAACAGTCACGTTATCAATCCTACTACTAATAAAAATCTTATCTATCAAGCATTGATTAGATATTTAAAAGAGCAGATTGACTATTGTAACCAGCAACTTGAAGAGACAAGGAATCGCTTGGAAATATTTGAAAGAGAAATTAGAGATAATAAAAAGCTCGATTCACAGGGTTACGCAATGATGATGGAAGGGATTCAATCCAGCAGAAAATGGATAGATACATTTACCCAATATAGAAACAACCGCATTAGAGATTTAAGTTTAAGCAACTTTGATGTTGAACTTTGTTCTGAAATCAAAATAGCATACAACGGAAGCCATATAACATCAAGTAATGATTTAATAGATTGCTTCGTTGTAAAAGATGTTCCTAATTACGATTTAGGAATAATCCAAATTGCTGATGGTAGCAACTTCTGGAATGTTTGCAAGTTAGGAGAAGCTCCTAAATGGTCTTATGAGCAAATGGAAGTAGGTTGGAGTAACATTCATAATGCTGGAACAATTAGTTGGTTCACCATCCCACAAGATAAATACATCTTTAATCTTTATAATAATGAAACTCATAACGATGAAGAAATTAAACTATACATGATAGGTTTCAATCAAGGACCAACATTAGCATTAACCAATAATGGAATTAAGGCACAAATTACACAGGGTTATATCAGCCAAAATACTGACAACATTAAGATAATGTACTCAATACCTGCCTTACAAGGGTCAAGTGGTAGCCCTGTTGTTAATCAATATGGAGAATTGGTAGCTATAAACTTTGCAGGCATTAATGGTACACAAGGTTTTAATTATGGAATAAGAGTTGAAAGATTAAGAGAGATTGTAAACGACCAGTCTGTTAAAGATAGAATGACAGTCTATCAATCAAAGAATAAGCCTATAAATAACGATTCTATTAATTCCATTGAATCCATAAACAATTAATTAAGAATGAAAATATTTAGATTATTAGCAACCTCACTGCTAGTTGCATTAAGCATGGGAGTTAGTTCCTGTAACAACGAGGTAAAAAGCTCTGATTTAGAAGATAGAGTAGATGAAAATGGGAAATATATAGTTTATAAGAAAGGTGATAACAACCCATTTACTGGTATCTCTATACCAACTAAAAATCCCAATATGAAAGTTTTTTATGAGTCTGGAGTCGTCGTAAAGAAAGAACAGGTTACAAATAATGGCTATAAACGTGTTACTACCTACGATGCAGATGGAATTACTAAACAAGACAATACAACATATTATGATGCAAACGGAAATGTTTGTACACAAAAAGATTTTCTGAAGAACCTATATAATTAGAATTTTAAAGTACATGGATATATTTTCAGTTTTCACAGCAGGATTTTTTATTGGAGGATTTATTATAGTTATTATCATGTGTAGTTTTAAAGATTAATATTTACAATATGAGAAAGAATATATTATTTCATAGCATCTTGTTCATAAGTCTTTTCTCATGCCAATCCAAACAGCAGGAAGATAAGCAAATTTCCACCATAGACAGTACTTTACAAGTCAAAGCTACTTCTATCTTAGAAAATAAACTAATTGAACTTAATGCCTTATCTGGACAAACTATCATTATGGAAGTTCAGACAGGGCATATAAAGGCTATGGTTGGACTTGAAAGGAAAGACAGTGCAGACTACCAATCTTGTGAGAACTTCTCTCAAACACACGAATCAGCACTGATACAACCTATATCCATATTGGCAGCATTGGAAACAGGAAAGGTGAAACTATCTGATACTGTAGATGTAGGCAATGGAATCTATTCTATACAAGACAGAGAACTGAAAGACCATAATTGGCATAGAAGTGGATATGGTGAAATCTCTATCAAGCAAGGTTTAGCTTCAAGTTCAAACATTGCTGTTTATAAAACAATGGAGAAAGCATTTAGAGATGATGCACAAGCATACTTCAATCTGATAGATAGAATGAGTTATGGTAAACCAGACTGCATCGCAGGAATAGCTAATCTGAAACCTGCATACTTTGTTACTCCTAAAGATAGCGGTTGGAGTGATACAGCTTTTGCATGGTTCTGCATCGGATATAATCAGACTATTACCCCCATACAAACACTAACCTTTTATAATGCTATTGCTAATAGTGGAAAGATGGTACAACCTCAACTTTACAAAGACAGTACAACAGTTATCAATCCACAGATAGCAAGTCAAGCCAACATTGACAGTCTGAAACAGGCATTGGAATATGTGGTAACTGATGGATTGGGACAACCTGCCAAGTCAAATAAGATACAAGTTGCAGGTGAGACAGGGACAATACAGTTTGAAGATGGAAGTTATATTGTAGAGTTCTGCGGTTACTTTCCTGCCAATGCTCCCCAATATTCTATCATTGTTTCCATCCATAAAGAGAGACTTCCTGTAAGTGGTGGATTGATAGCAGGTGATGTGTTTAGGCAGATTACAGAATATATTATTACTTACAATAAATATTTTAATTCAAAATGAGAACATTTAGATTAATTGGAATGACCTTATTAATGGTCATCTTGGCTGTAAACTTTACAGCATGTAGTGATGAAGAAGAAGAACAGACTATCATTGAACAAGCTAACCTTATAGGTAAATGGCAGTCCACTTGGGAGAAGATTCACAAAGTGGAGAATGGTAAAGAAGTAGTAACTTCTGATGAAGCATATACCAATGCCCTATTAGAGTTCAAAGCTGATGGTACTTGCATAGAGAGCCGCGTTGAAGGTGGATATACAGAAACAAGCCGCTGGTCTTTGAAAGACAATAAACTAACCCTCTCTTACAGTGATGGCTATTCTGATGTCCTTACTATCAATGAACTTACAGCTACTAAGTTGGTACTTGCCTTTGAGGACTGGGACAATCTGGACGATGGTAGCTTGGAGTTGGACGACATTACAACAACCACTTACAAGAAAATTGACTAATTGCCAAACTAATTTAAGACAGAGCAGCATTTGAGGGAACTCTTATGCTGCTTCTCTTTTATAGAATGTTCCACAACACCCCATTCGCAAGAATATAACAACCAAAGCATTGCTATTAAAAGAGGAATGATTACCTTTGTCTTAAACTCATAATCAAACAAATTATGGAATACATCAACGAATTTCACAAAGAATGGATAGAACGCACTCGTCAATCAATAGCCTCTTGGAGCAAGCGACCTGCATCGCCAGAAGAAGTAAGGAAGCAGCAGGAGAAACTGAATCAACAGAGGGCTATAAGAGAAGACAAACAGAAGAACTGATAAAGTTTGCCAATGACAATGGTCTATGGATTGACTTATCACACCTCAACATTACTTATATGGATAGAGGTGGTGAGAATGAAGTGTTCCATGATGGTAATGTGTCTGTTGTAAAATTAAACGACTTTGAGTACGCAGGGGATGATTTAGAGAACTTCTTCATCCGCATTGCTGCACATAACAAGTTCTTTGGCAATGTGCCTTATCAAATGATAGGCTTCGCTTATAACAGTCAGCAAGAATTTTGCGCAGTTCTCGTACAACCTTATATATTAGCTGAACGAGAAGCTACGGAAGATGAGATAGCCGCTTATATGCAAGCATTAGGCTTTGAAATGGACTATTACGACGAATACCACAATTCGGACTATGAAGTGTTTGATGCAGTTCCCAATAATGTACTTTATGGCATAGACGGAAATTTATACTTCATTGATACGCAGATTAGATTACGGTCTTAACTTCATTAGGAGTACTCTCATCTAAAGGATAACGCATAGGCATTTGCCCATGATGCAGCCCTTTTTGATAATTCGTTCTTTTATTTATTAACAAGGAGTTTACCCATTGCTATTATAGCATTGATTAATAACAGCTTGCAAAGTCTTACAAGGATGCAGTGTCGCTGCTTCTTACGGCATGACAGATACAATGGGCCGTATGCACTCAGACGCTCAGTTCGCTGGTTCTTCATCAGTTCCTGCTCACGTGGAAATGATGGGATTCCTGGGTATCGGTAACAACCCGATGGTAGGATGTACAGTGGCTTGTGCGGTTGACGTAGCTACTGCTTTGAATAAGTAATTTAAGTTACTTTTATATAAGGAGAATACTCTTTCGGGAGTATTCTCCTATTTTAGTTTAAAACAAAAAACATTTGGAAAAGCGTTTCCATTCCTATACTCATTAAAGATATTTGAGCTTTTGCTCTTATTCTCTCAATCTGAAAACCGCCAATTTGAAGCACGTGAGAATAAGCAGATGAAAGTTCACGCTCGTTTGGGGCGTGAACTGTTCGTGCTTATTTACGTGCAAGGTGCTTGGCGGTACCTCAGATTGAAAATAAGCATTGAATGGTTCCGCCTTTTTTATTTCAGCATGATACACATCGGAAAATTAATTAAAGAAGAGCTCCACCGCCAAGAACGCTCTATCACTTGGTTTGCAAACAAACTCTGCTGTGAACGTACTAATGTGTACTCTATCTTCAAACGTGAAAGCATAGACACAATACTCTTGTTCAGAATTTCTTTAGTTCTGCATCATAACTTCTTCAATTACTATATCCAAGAGTTGGCTGACTGTGATTTTTTTTCACAGAACTGTGATTTATACTGACCACAAAAGAAAGACAGAAAAGATTACATACGCTAATTTTGCTCCTGTAAAAGGAAAGGCTATGAAACAACTTATTATTACAACATTCACAATTCTAAGTCTGGCATCCTGTGCAAGTAGTATTCCCATCAACTTATCATGTGATGAGCAACATATAGAAATATATGTCAATGATGAATATGCAGGAAGAGGACTAATACACTACATTGTCCCTAAAGGGGATGATTATATCAACGTGTCATGTCGGGAAAATGGTATCGAAATATATAGCAGGACCTTTTACGTAAAAGGTAAAAAGAATCAATTGTTTGAACTAGCCATTCCTAAAGACTACCGGTATTCTTCTGGTCAACAAATAAAGCCACAAATTAGATAACCAATATATTTATACAACCAATATGAAAAGAAGTCTAATTCTGATGAGTTGCTTATTTGCACTCATCACCAGTATCTATGCTGCTAAAAAAACAAAAGTAATAAAAATCACAGTAGAACCTAAGGAGGCTGCTATCTATGTCAATAACACATTAGCAGGTTATGGATATGCTGAATTCACTCGTCCCAAGAAAAAAAGTGATGTAGTGATTATCCGCTGTGAATGTAATGAGTATAAACCCATATTAACTAAATACTATGGTGAAGACAAGCGAAGCAGTCTTTCTTTTTCCTTGCAACAAGACGGCTTCTTCCGAGCGTCTGCTGCATCAGGAATTGTCAATAAGTTCTTTACAATAGATATTGACCCGATGTATTATAAAATAGAAGAAGATAAGGTTGACGTAAGTGCTGCATGGAAACTTCTGCATCAAATCCTTCTAAATTATTTCGAAGAAATTGCTGCAACTGACCTTTATGGTGGATATCTACAAACTCCTTGGCAATATAAGACCTTTACCCTTTCAGAAAAACAAATAAGAAATAGAGTTACTATCAGAGACATATCTACTCCCAAAAGAGTTGCATTTCAAATTAAAGTCGCTTCAGAAGTGGCAGGAAGCAATGCCGCCCGACATGGAGAATTTACAGAAGCAGACAGAATACCTAAAGAATTAGAACCTATTATTGAGGAATTACAGACGCGGATTGGAAAAGTAAGCAGTTTATAACATTTATCAACCAAATAAAATATAAAAAATGAAGAAAACTATTGGAATCATGACATTAGCGTTGGCTACCACAATGGTAACCTATGCACAAAGCTTTAAAGAAACGTTCGATGCCAACTCACTTGAGTGGACAGAATGTGCCTACGAAAGCAACAGTGGAACAGCAATTATAGATGGCGGAAAAATGACTATTATTTCAAAAGGTGAAAATAAAGGTTTGGGAATTGCGCTTACCGCATTAAGTGGCGTAGCAACTAAAGTGGGAGCAAATACATTCTTCGAAACGCATTGTTATGCCCCACTCGATGTACAGAAACCTTTTAAGATAAGAACTCACGTCAACATCCAAAAGTTAGCCAGCGACAGGACAACAGGATTAGTTTTTAACTATAAAGACGGCGGAAACTTCTACTGCTTCAATTTCAATAATGAAATGGTACGCTTTGAACGTCACGTAGATGGTGCTGTAGTAGGTGTCATCCAACAAGGTGTGATATGGAAAGACAAGAAGAAAGTAGATCAAGAATGGGAACTTATAAGTGATGGTCAGGTACTCACCTTTATTGTGGACGGAATACAAATATTGAAAGTTCGCTATATGCCATTAGAATACACCGGTTTTGGCTACTACACTTTTGGAAAGCAAGAATTAGCCGTAGACGATGTCGAATTTATTCAGCTGTAAATTCCGGTACAATAAGCAGTATTTGCAAATAAAGTTAGTCCCTGAAAATAAAACTATGCTATTATATTAATATTGAATTTTCATAACTTTCTAATGTAAACAAGAAGAAGGATTATAAAAAGGATATCATTGATTTGATGTCCTTTTTTCATACAAAAAATATTTAAGATACTCATATTTGAAGATTGAGACAATACTATAACAAAGGAAAAATCATGAAACACCTTTTAGGCTAATTAATAACTTTCTTTTTTACCAAAGCTGAAAGGACATTCGTTTTTTTGCTTTTTCCTATCTTTGCAGCATGAAAGCTGAATTAAAAGAAAACGGCGGATTGCCCGCACATATACTTTGGACGCTTGCTATCGTAGCAGGTATTTCCGTAGCGAATTTGTACTACAACCAACCCTTGTTGAACGTGATACGTCACGAATTGGGTGTGTCCGAGTTTAAAACAAATCTCATTGCAATGATTACACAAGTTGGCTATGCATTGGGATTGCTGTTTATCGTGCCGTTAGGCGATCTTTACCAACGGAAAAAGATCATCCTGATTAACTTCACTTTACTGATATTTTCACTTATAGCCATAGCCACAGCACCCAATATCTATATCATTTGGGGAGCTTCACTCATTACCGGTATCTGCTCCATGATCCCGCAAATCTTCGTACCGATAGCCTCGCAATTCTCCCGCCCGGAGAATAAAGGACGCAACGTAGGCGTCGTCATCTCCGGCTTGCTCACCGGCATACTCGCCTCTCGCGTTATCAGTGGATTTATCGGTGAGGCATTAGGCTGGCGCGAGATGTATTTCATCGCGGCAGGCATGATGCTGCTATGCGCCATTATAGTCCTGAAAGTCCTGCCGGACATACAGCCGAGCTTCCGGGGAAAATACGGTGACTTAATGAAATCGCTCTTTTCACTTATCAAAGACTACCCTGCCCTACGCATCTACTCCATACGCGCCGGCATCGCATTCGGCTCTTTCTTAGCCATGTGGTCGTGTCTCGCTTTCAAAATGGGCGAAGCGCCTTTCTATGCCAACAGCGATGTAATCGGCATTTTGGGGCTGTGCGGAATAGCCGGTGCACTGACCGCATCTTTCGTTGGAAAGTATGTGAAAAAAGTAGGGATACGCAACTTTAACTTCATGGGTTGCGGACTGATCTTGTGTGCATGGGCTTCGCTTTACTTCTGCGGAAACACATACGCCGGTATCATTGCCGGAGTTATACTGATTGACATTGGCATGCAATGTATTCAGCTCAGTAACCAAACCAGCATATTCGACATCTGCCCTTCGGCATCCAACCGGGTAAACACCATTTTTATGACAACCTATTTTATAGGTGGGTCATTGGGAACCTTCCTCGCCGGCAGTTGTTGGCACACATGGGGCTGGGCAGGTGTTACCGGTATAGGCGCCGGACTAACAATGTTATCCCTCCTAATCACCATTTGCCATAAGGAAAGAATGCATTAACAAGACTTTACCCTGTTTAGGCAATCCTCTCTTTTTTTTATAAAATAAGTTTCGATATGTTTTGTTTTTCTTTATAAAAGTTATATATTTGTCAGAAATGACATAAATAAGTAAATATTCATCAAAAATTATCTTGCTATGGACGCACAACGGAAAATTACAGTAGCCGGAGTTATCTCCGAAGGTATCGGTTTAGGCATTAAAAATGCAATATCCATGTTGGGAGCTACCATACTTTGGCTGCTTACAATCTGGATTCCCTATTTAAATGTAGGTACTACAATCGCCATGACAACCATTCCTATTGAGCTGAGTAAAGGAAGGGTCATTTCTCCCCTATTCATTTTTGATGGGAAATACCGTAAGTTCATGGGAGAATACTTCACTTTGATAGGTTTGATGTATCTTGCCATTATTCCCGCCCTATTTTTCATGATTGTACCGGGCATCATCATATCCATAGGTTGGTCACTTGCAATTTATATCCTACTCGATAAAGGCGTGGCTCCGGGCGAAGCCATGATTCAAAGCAACAAGGCCACTTATGGTTACAAGTGGACCATCTTCGGCGTATCGCTTTTACTGGGAGTGGCGTTTTATATCCTTTTGTGGATTATATTTGCCATTGCAGACGGCGGATTCGCAATGTTCCTCCTGTTCCTTGTAAGCATTGTCTACACCGTAGCAGCACTCGGATGCAGTGCCGTTATCTATCGTGACCTGACAGCAGAGCCCAAGCCGGAAACAATGGAAACCGTAGTAGAAGTATAAAATACTATTGAAAAACACCAAAGCCCCTTTTCACTGCCTCATACCACAAGAAAATTGGCAGTGGAAAGGGATTTCTTCATAAGCCCTACACATCCCCGAAACATCAATGCAGACTCAGAGCTGCTGTTAAAATTCCAAGTAAACGCAAAGAATTAATAATATTTATTTGCAGAAAAGAAAAAAGAAAAAGGATTCGGCTGTTTTGTTATATTTTTGCCGCATTATATTTTATAGCAACATAGCGCATGAGTCCAACAAAGAAAATTCCTTCTCCTATCGTATCCCTTTTCCCCATCATTATTTTAATAGGAATGTTGTTTGCCACTATCCGCACTTTTGGAAGCGATGCTCTAAATGGCGGAAGCCAGGTGTCCCTGCTCACCACTACGGCAGTTTGCATATTCATCGGAATAACATTCTACCGGATTCCTTGGAAAGATTATGAAATAGCCATTACCAATAACATCGCAGGCGTATCCTCCGCCATTATCATACTGTTGATTATCGGCGCGCTAAGTGGCGCATGGATGATCAGCGGTGTAGTCCCCACCCTCATTTACTACGGAATGAAGATTATACACCCGGACTTCTTCCTCACCTCTACCTGCATCATCTGTGCATTGGTGTCAATCATGACGGGAAGCTCATGGACCACAATAGCAACCATCGGCATCGCTCTTTTAGGAATAGGAAAAGCACAGGGATTCGAGGAAGGCTGGATTGCAGGAGCCATTATTTCAGGAGCTTACTTTGGCGACAAGGTTTCACCGCTGTCAGATACTACGGTGCTTGCCTCCTCGGTCACTGACACTCCGCTGTTCCGCCATATCCGCTATATGATGATTACCACCATTCCGTCGCTCGTCATCACTCTTATCATATTTACGGTAATGGGATTCACGTACGAAACCAGTGGTACAGAACAAATAGCCGAGTTTGCGGCATCATTGAATAGCCGATTCCACATCACTCCCTGGCTGCTGATTGTCCCGGTGGCTACCGGAATCTTGATTGCACGCAAAATACCCTCTATCATCACCTTGTTCCTGTCCACCCTGCTGGCTGCCGCCTTTGCCATCATATTCCAGCCCGACCTGCTTTATGAGATTTCCGGAAGCAACGGACTGTTTAAGGGAACGATAATGAGCCTATACGGCAGTACCAGCCTGCAAAGTGATAGTGCCATGCTGACAGAGCTGATTGCCACACGAGGCATGGCAGGAATGATGAATACCATTTGGCTGATACTTTGCGCCATGTGTTTCGGCGGCGCAATGACAGCGAGCGGCATGCTGGGAAGCATCACATCCGTATTTGTACGGTTCATGAAAAGCACTGTCAGCGTTGTGGCATCGACTGTCGGTTCAGGACTATTCCTCAACCTTGCTACGGCAGACCAGTACATCAGCATCATCCTGACCGGAAACATGTTCAGCAACATCTATGAAAAGAAAGGGTATGAAAGCCGCCTGTTGAGCCGCACAACGGAAGATGCCGTCACCGTAACTTCGGTTCTCATCCCCTGGAACACATGCGGAATGACACAAGCTACTATTCTGAGCGTGTCCACGCTGACCTATCTCCCTTACTGCTTTTTCAATCTTATCAGTCCACTCATGAGTATCCTCATTGCAGCCACCGGATATAAAATAATTAAAAAAACAGTGAACAATCCCGGTTAGGCATTGTTCTTGCAATAAACTTATAACGAACAATATAATTTAAACCTAAACAAGAATTAAGTATGAAAAAGTTTATTGCATTAGCAGCATTAGTATTGGTAAGCATGGTGACAACCACCATGTATGCACAAGAGAGTAGCACACAACGTCGTGCAGACCGCAAAGCCCAAAGAGACGCAGAACGCGCCCGCCTGAAAGCGGAACAACAGGCAGCCGATGCCGTTTCCTACGATGACGCCGTAGCAGCACTGAAAGCACAGCAATTTGTATTGGAAGCCAATCAGGTGATGTTCCGCAACGGGCAAACGGCTTTTGTTACTTCCAACACCAACTTTGTATTGGTGAATCAGGGACGAGGCACCGTACAGGTAGCTTTCAACACTGTTTATCCCGGTCCTAACGGTATTGGAGGTGTGACAGTAGACGGTACCGTATCGGACATAAAAACATCTACCGACAAACGCGGCAACATAAATTGCAGCTTCAGCATTCAGGGCATCGGTATCTCCGCCCAGATATTCCTTACCCTGACTAATGGCGACAACAACGCAACCGTTACTATCAACCCTAACTTCAACTCCAACACGATGACTTTAAGTGGTAGTCTGCTGCCGTTGAACCAATCGAATATCTTCAAGGGACGTTCCTGGTAAACCCCACTGCAATATATATACTCTCAACTCCGCTGCAAATCACTTAAAAAGTGTACATTTGCAACGGAGTTTCTTTTTTAATGCGCCAATGACTATTATGAGAGAATTTATCATCGCTGACAATCAAGATATAACCAAAGCAGGCATGATGTTTCTGCTAAGCCGGCAGAAAGACACTGCCTTGCTGCTGGAAGCCGACAACAAAGCGGAACTCATACAACAGTTACGGCTGCACCCCGGAGCGGTGGTAATACTGGATTATACCTCGTTTGACTTTGTCAGTTCCGACGAATTGATTGTATTGCACGAACGTTTCAAAGAGGCGGACTGGCTGTTGTTCTCCGACGAACTGAGCATCGGATTCCTACGACAAGTACTGTTCAGCAGCATGTCATTCGGAGTAGTGCTAAAGGACAATTCCAAAGAAGAGATACTCACCGCCCTGCAATGCGCTTCGCGTAAAGAGCGTTTCATTTGCAACCACGTCAGTAACTTGCTGCTGTCAGGAAACAGTCAGACATCCCTCCTCCACCCCATTCAGCAAAACGACCTGCTGACACCGGCCGAACGAAGCATCCTGAAAGAAATCGCATTAGGAAAAACCACTAAAGAAATTGCAGTTGAAAGAAACCTCAGCTTTCATACCATAAACAGCCACCGGAAGAATATTTTCAGAAAGTTGGGCGTGAACAACGCACACGAAGCTACCAAATACGCTATGAAAGCGGGTATTGTGGATTTAGTGGAATACTATATTTAATTTCTCCACTTCCGATGCACAGTCTGGAAGCCTCATCATACACAACGCCAAATTGCCCCGGAGCTATCCCCTGTAACTTCTCTTCGGAAACAATCCGGTAGTCGTCCCCGTCCTGCAACAGTTTGCCGCCGATAAAATCAGGAGTATGGCGTATCTTGAATGTTACCGGAATCTCCCCTTCCACTCCCTCCCAAGGATTTTCCGTAATGAAATGAAAATCCTGCATACTGAACTCATACCCGTATTGTTGCTCCGTTTCATATCCACGTGACACATAAATCACATTTTCATCCGTATCTTTACGAACCACAAACCAGGGGCCTCCGCCCAATCCCAGCCCCTTACGCTGGCCGATAGTATGAAACCAGTAGCCGCGATGGGTTCCCAGTATCTTTCCCGTTTCCAGTTCAATAATCCGACCTTCTTTTTCGCCCAAAAAGCGACGGACAAAGTCATTGTAGTTAATCTTCCCCAAAAAGCAGATGCCCTGGCTGTCACGCCGGCGGGCACTGGGTAACTTCGCTTTCAAGGCGATGTCGCGCACTTCCTGTTTCATCAGTCCGCCCAACGGAAACATCAGTTTGGAAACTTGCAGATAGTCTATCTGCGCAAGAAAGTCCGTTTGGTCTTTCACCGGATCGAGGGCCGTTCCCAGCCAAACCTTCCCATTCTGCAGAATGGTAGCAGCATAATGCCCGGTTGCCGTAAAATCGAAATCCTTACCGGCGTACCGTTCAAAACAACCGAACTTAATGAGCTTGTTGCACATCACATCCGGATTCGGAGTAAGTCCCCGACGCACTTTGTCAATGGCATAAGCAGCCACATTGTCCCAATACTCCCGATGCAAATCAACAACCTCCAGTGAAAGGCCGTAACGGCGGGCTACGGCGGAAGCCATCTCCAAGTCTTCCTCCGCCGAACAATCCATATAGTCGGCATCGTCTTTCCCTATTTTTATATAAAACAACGAAGGACGATGCCCCTGCTCACAAAGGAGGTGCACGACAACAGAACTGTCGACACCTCCGGATAATAAGACGGCAATATTCATACTAACACAATGTATCTAAAATTTCATCTGACAAAAAATTAATTCTATCGGACGATATGTACTTTTCATCCGAGATTAAATCTTCTCCAACGCTTGTGACACATCATCCAACAAATCATCAATGTGTTCCGTCCCAATGGAAAGGCGCACAGTTCCCGGCTTGATGCCTTGCTCTGCCAACTCCTGTTCGCTCAACTGCGAATGGGTAGTAGTTGCCGGATGTATTACAAGCGACTTTACATCCGCCACATTTGCCAATAATGAGAAGATCTGCAAATTGTCAATGAACGCCTGAGCTTCTTTCACCCCGCCTTTAACCTCAAAGGTGAAAATGGAACCGGCGCCTTTCGGGAAATATTTTCGGTATAATGCATGATCCGGATGATTCGGCAAAGACGGATGGTTCACCGCTATCACCTTAGGATGCCTTTCTAAGAAATCAACAACCTTCAGAGCATTCTCCACATGCCGCTCCACACGCAAAGAAAGAGTCTCCAAACCTTGCAGCAGGATAAACGCGTTGAACGGGCTGATAGCAGCGCCGGTGTCACGCAATAGAACGGCGCGAATACGGACAGCATATGCCGCCGCACCTGCCGCGTCAACAAAACGCACACCATGATAGCTTGGGTCGGGCTCGGTCAATTGCGGGAACTTACCGGAAGCCACCCAGTCGAACTTACCGCTATCAACAATAACACCGCCTAAAGAAGTGCCATGCCCGCCAATAAACTTAGTGGCGGAATGTACCACAATATCAGCGCCATGTTCAATAGGACGGATCAGGAAAGGAGTACCGAAAGTGTTGTCGACAATCAAAGGGATTCCATGACGATGAGCAATCCCGGCAACCGCATCAATATCAATGATGTTCGAATTGGGATTTCCCAATGTTTCTATAAAGACTGCTTTCGTATTTTCCTGAATAGCCTTCTCGAAATTGGACAAATCGTCCGGAGCTACAAAAGTGGTCGTAACGCCATAAGAGGGCAATGTATGCGCCAGCAGATTGTACGTTCCGCCATAAATGGTCTTGGCAGCCACAATGTGATCGCCTGCACGCGTAATATTCTCAAAAGCATAGGTCAGAGCTGCCGCACCGGAAGCAACCGCCACCCCCGCAATACCTCCCTCAAGAGCTGCAATGCGTTGTTCGAGCACCCCTTGTGTGGGATTTGTCAGTCTGCCGTAGATATTACCCGGATCTTGCAACCCAAAGCGGGCCGCTGCATGAGCCGAGTCATGAAACACGTACGAAGTAGTCTGATAGATAGGTACGGCCCGCGCATCGGTCGACGGATCCGGCTGTTCCTGTCCCACATGAAGTTGCAGCGTCTCAAAATGTAATTTCTTTGTTTTCATCGTCATTTGTATTTATAAGTGAATAAATTCTCCTTGCTTGGATGTTGCAAAGATAAAGGGATAAAACAAAGCAGCCTATGACACATGATAGGGAATTTTATACCATATTTGTGGTAGATACAAGAACTATTCGCTATTTTTGTGGGCGAAAACCAAATGATATAGAGACTGATGAAAAGAAGGAAGCTGTTACTTTTCCCTCTGCTGGGACTTATTGCATTGACAAGCCTGTGCTCCTGTGGAGAAGATCGCTGGAAAGAATACTACCCGCTGACAGGACGCGACCTGTGGATAGATAGCCTGATGAGGGAAGTCTACCTATGGTATGAGGACATTCCTCCTTCTAAAGGTCTGAACTATTTTCAAAATCCGGAGACTTTCCTGAAGAGTATCCTATCGAAGAATGACAAAGGCTTTTCGACCGTCGATACCATAATGGATACCCCTCTGCCAAGCTACGGCTTTGACTATACATTATATAAAGTTGCTACCAGCGACACCACTTACAACGCACTTGTCTCTTACGTGGCAAATGGTTCTCCGGCAGCAGAAGCCGGACTGCAACGAGGCAACTGGATAATGCTCGTAGACGGCGACTCCATCACCAAAAAGACGGAAGAGAGACTGACAGACGGCGGTACACGAACGTTGCGTATCGGAAAGTATGTGATAGTAAAGGATGAAGACAACGAAGGAACAGAGGGAGACACCGGAACCGGAGATACAGAAGATGAAGACGACGAAAGCATAGGAATGATACAGGCAATCGGCGACATCACCTTATCCGCCGTACGGCCTGTAACGGAAAGCGCAATTCATACAACCAAGTTTGTGCAACTGGACGGTACGGACCATAAAATAGCCTACCTTGCATATAATACCTTCACCGCCGGAACTGCGGAAAACAGCGAAGCATATAATAATGAATTGCGTGCTTTCTCCCAGCAATGCCAGCAATTCGGCATTAATAACTTTATACTCGATCTCCGTTACAATCCCGGTGGAGAAATGGAATGTGTGCAACTTCTTGCCGATATGCTTGTGCCTGCCGATAAACTGGAAAGTCCTTTCGCTTTCCTGCAATACAATGACAAGCAAAGCAGCAGAAATCATGACCTGATATTGGACTCCCAACTCCTGCAAGGCGGAGCCAACCTAAACCTGTCCAAAGTTTATATCATCACCGGCGGAACTACGGCAGGCGCTGCGGAAATGCTTATCAACTGCCTGAAACCCTACATGACAGTAGTCCTCATCGGGCAAACTACTAAAGGTGAAAATGTAGCTACGGAAACTTTCATCAATCCCAAATATCCCTGGGCAGTACGCCCGGTGGTATGCGAAGTGTTCAATGCCAACGGAGAAGCCGATTACAGCACAGGTTTCAAACCGGACCTCTCCATTAACGAAACATCCTATTTGCAGTACTATCTTCCCTTAGGCGATTTTAATGAAATTTTGTTCAATACTGCAATGGGAATTATTGCAGGCGCCATTGAACTGCCGGAAGCCCAAACAAGAGAGACCTCTGTCAAGAGTTTCGCCACCCCAAAGAATATCCGCAAGGGACTGATTATAAAATAACAGGAATGATAAAGAAACTAATCTTTTCATTATTGATTATACTCATAGCAACAACTGCTTGTGAAGATAACAATGATTCGGGCGGCAATGGCAGTTGCCCTACCGTACCTTTTTCTACAATCCGGCTGACAGAAGACAGCCCTTATGAAGCGGGAGTGCCTACGGTGACTACCACCCAGACCTATTCATACAAGCGAGGGCAACTGGCAGGATTCACTACCGTACAGAGTTATTCTGTTCAAAACGAACCGGTGAAAATAGAAAATACGACATCGGTAACCTATGAAGAACACCAAGCCATAGCGACCGACAACTTCGGCAATGTATCCACCTATTTCCTTAATGATAAAGGATATGCCATCCAATGTACGCGGCAGGAAGTAAGTGCAACCCGCACCTATGATTTTTCTTATTTCACCTCCCCTGAAGGAAAGCCCTATCTGAAAAACATAACAGAAAGCATAAACGGTAAAGTCTATGCGTCTATCGACATAGATTACAGCAATCCCCAAGCATTACGCATTGTGCAAAAAGTGGACACTTACACGCAGACATACACCGCCACCACTCCGGCAGGCAACAGCATAATCAACCAATCGGAAGTTCCTTGCCTGTTTTTTGCCGACCTATATCCTCTTTCCCTACATTCCGCAGCGTTATATGGGAAATTGTTAGGAGAGCCTTTCAGTATCTTAATAGAACAGATTATTCCTGACGGAAACACAATAAGTCAGGAAGTCAGAAAATACACCTACTCTCTGGATAAGCGGAATATCATCACTTCTTGCAAAGAGGTCACAAACAGTTACGGTACGAATTACATCCGTACCGTAAACTATGTTATTGAGTGATTATTTATTAAAGAATTTACTGAAGAACAATATCTGGTAGTCTATGGAGTTATTCCAATAAGTACCGGTATGTCCGCCGGGACGAGTGATGAAGTCATGGTCTATTTTGTATGCCAGCAAACGTTTATGCAGTTCCTTGTTCACCTCAAGGAAGAAGTCGCTTTCACCACAATCAATAATCAAGGCCAAATCCCCATTCGCCAGTTTGTCAACCTGATTGATTACTGTATGATTGTTCCATATCGCCTCGTTGGCAGTGAGCTCTCCCAATTGTTTCTTCATCTCCCAGTTGTTGGGAAACGGGCGAATATCCACTCCGCCGCTTGTGCTTCCCGCCGCCCCGAACACATCTTTATGGCGGATAGCATTCCATAATGCACCATGTCCGCCCATGCTCAGACCGGTAATGGCGCGCCCCCGCTTCTCCGGAATCGCAGCATAATGCGTATCTGTATAGTTCACCAGTTCCGACGAAATAAAAGTTTCATAACGATAGGAAGGATCCTTAGGACTATCCCAATACCAACTGTTCTTACCGTCAGGGCATACGAATATGATACCTTTTTCATCGGCAATTTGAGGTAACTCCGGCCTTATTCCAATCCATGTACGCGCATTGCCGCCATAGCCATGCAACAAATACACCGCCGGGCAAGCCTGCGGGTTCTTGGCAACGGCTTTATCCGGAAGAATATAAACTACCTTCACGTCCTTGTTCATCGAAGGACTTTTCACGAACACAGTATCTACACGTGCAGCCTGCACACTGAAAGCCACCACTTGTAGCAAAAATACGAATAGAAAATGTTTGCTTTTCATGTTAATTTGTTTAATCTTCTTAAGAGACAGCAATATTAACAATAAATATTTGAAAAACGTTATCTTTGTACACAAACTATTTGTAATCCAAACATGGAATTTATTATTATTCTATTTTTACTTATCCTGAATGGCATCTTTGCCATGTATGAAATCGCATTAGTATCTTCAAGCAAGGCACGTTTGGAAACCCTTGTAAACAAAGGGCAAAAAAGTGCAAAAGGCGTTTTGAAACAATTGGAAGAACCGGAAAAATTTCTTTCCACCATTCAAATCGGCATTACTCTGATCGGCATCATATCGGGTGCTTATGGCGGTGTAGCCATAGCCGACGATGTGGTTCCATTATTTGCCATGATCCCCGGTCTGGAACTATATGCCAAAGACTTGGCTATGATCACCACTGTCGCCGTCATTACCTACTTATCCCTCATCATCGGAGAGCTGGTTCCTAAATCCATAGCCTTAAACAACCCGGAGCGCTACGCCACGCTGCTAAGTCCGTTTATGATTATCCTGACTAAAGTATCTTATCCTTTTGTTTGTCTTCTCAGCGCTTCAACCAAGCTCACAAATAAACTTATCGGTATGAAAGAAGGAGAAGAACGGCAGATGACACAAGAAGAACTGAAAATGATTTTGCACCAAAGCTCCGAACAAGGTGTCATCGATAAGGACGAGACCGAAATGCTTCGTGATGTTTTCCGTTTCTCGGACAAAAGAGCCAACGACCTGATGACACATCGTCGTGATGTAATAGTACTTCACCCCACAGATACGCAGGAAGAAGTTCTACGAGTTATCCACGAAGAGCATTTCAGCAAATATCTGCTGGTGGAAAGCGGAAAGGATGAAATTATAGGAGTAGTCTCCGTAAAAGACATCATCCTGATGTTAGGAGGTGAACAGCCGTTCAATCTGCGTACAATTGCACGCCCTCCACTGTTTATTCCCGAAAGTTTATATGCCAAGAAAGTTTTAGAGCTCTTTAAGAAGAACAAAAACAAGTTCGGAGTTGTTGTAGACGAGTATGGGAATACAGAAGGTATTATCACCTTACACGATTTGACGGAAAGTATCTTCGGTGATATTTTGGAAGAGAACGAAACGGAAGAAGAAGATATAGTCACCCGGGCAGACGGTTCCATGCTGGTGGAGGCCTCCATGAACATAGGGGACTTTATGGAAGCAATGGGCATACTGAACTATGACGACCTGAAAGAAGAGGACTTCACCACTTTAAGCGGGCTTGCAATGTTCCTCATCGGACGGGTTCCGAAAGCCGGTGACATTTTCAGCTACAAGAACCTGGAGTTTGAGATAGTGGATATGGATCGCGGAAGAGTAGATAAATTACTCGTTATTAAACGGGATGACGAAGAATAACGCTATTGGCGTCTCTTAATATTAATTTAAACCATTAAAGCAATGAAAAAAGTAATGATGATTGCAGCGATTGCCGCTGCATTGGTATCCTGCCAATCAAAAGGAAATCAAAACAACGACACCATGGATGAAGGTGTCATGACTGTCGTAGGCAACGATTCCTCTGCAGTAGCCGTTTATGAGGGTATACTTCCCGCAGCCGACGGTCCGGGTATCCAGTACGTACTGAGTGTCGACAGCATAGGCCCTGACGGTGAAAGCGGTTATACCTTAGTTACGACCTATCTGGATGCAGAAGGACCGGGGAAGAACAAATCTTTCACTTCCACAGGAAAGCGCCAAGTTATCCAAAAAGATGCCAACAACAATAAGAAAACTGCCTATAAGTTAACTCCCAATGACGGCGAGGATCCCGTATACTTCGTTGTTGTAAATGACACTACTTTAAGACTGGTAAACGACAGCCTGCAAGAAGCTGTAAGCGATTTGAATTATGATATTATTCAGGTGAAATAAACAGTCGCTACTGAACATAAAAATTTGCTACCCAGTATATTCCCAATATAAGGATTTACTGAGTAGCATTTTTTCTTTCAAATGAAATCTATCTTCACTATTTCCTCATATTACCGGGAGAATTTAGTCTGGGCAGAAATACAATATATAACATCATTAAGATTGTATTTTTACACCAAAAGCACAATATATCAGATACAACACACAAAGTAGAATTACCGATAAACCTGCAGTAACCCCAGCAAAATCCAACGCCATTCCAAGAAGAGGAGTCACAACTCCGCCACCGGCAACAGCCGTTATCATCAAACCGGAAATCTGATTCATTTTAGTAGGAAACTCTTGAAAAGACAATGAATAGATTATGGAGAAAACAGATGCTGAAAAAAGTCCGACACCTCCAATACAAATCAAATTCAATATTGCGTGTCCATCTATAAACATGAGTAATAACAAAACTAAAGCACATGCCAGAATGTTCATCCGAAAATAACGTAAAGCCGAAATTTTTGTTAAGAGAAAAACTCCCAAAAATGCACCGATCGTCCTGCTTAGAAAATAAACTTGCGGTGCGAACTTTACTTCATCAGGAGTCCATTCGTAACGCAAAGTCATCAACTTCGAGCTAATATAATTGGTTGCAACATCCACCCCTACCATGAAGAAAATACCTAAAAACAATACCAAAAGTGTTTTGTTTTTCAATAGCGCAAAAGATTTACCCAATGATACTGATTCGCCTGAGGATGTTTCACGTTGAATGGGCGTCGCTGCCAGCCATAATCCAAAGAATAAAGTTATTCCACCCAACATAGGAAAGCAATAATACCAATGTTCATTGCCAAAATGTAATGTAGCAAACAATACTATTTCAGGGCCGACCAACGAAGAAATCGCTTTTATAACCTGCCCTGCAGTCAAGCTACTTGTCAGCATACGTTGATCGGTTATAACATTGCCAAGCAGAGGATTCAAGGATATTTGCAGGATAGCATTTCCTATACCTAACAGAATATAAGCAACGATACAAGTCGCGCTACTGTATATCACAAGCGGCAGAAACATTCCGGCTATTGTCACTGCCATACTCAACAGCACCGTATTCTTACGTCCCCATTGGTTCATCTTATTTCCAATCGGAATTCCCAAAAAGAGAAACCAAATAAATACCATAGAAGGTACAAATCCGGTCATCGTAGAAGACCAGCCAAAACTAGTTTGCATATAATCAGAAGATATGCCCACTATGTCACAAAAGCCCATTACAAAAAATGCAGCTAAAACAGGGATTATTTTCTTTTTAGAATTTGAAGCCATATACCATATATAATTAAAACCTTATTACCAATTATCTGTACGGAACGAAGAGGCGGGCAAACCCTCTGTATTATATAATGACCCATCCACATAATTTGAAAAGCCATAACGTACTGCCACCGGCTTGGCAACTTCAGTACTCCAAACCTCAAGTCCTTCGTTTCCCCAAAAAACCGGAGTAATCCTGACTTTAGCCGGATAAAAAACTTTATCTTCACCTGCAACCTCAAACCCCAATGGTTGTTTTCCCATAAAAGACAGACCGTTCGGAGCAAAATCAAACTTTAAAAAAGCATGGCCGTCGCGTATTTCCATCGAACGAAACTCCGGTCCCCTACATCCAAAAGCCGAATAACCATAAACCTTGTTCAATGCCCAATAAGCAAGCCTTTCTCCAACCACTTCTTTACGCGCCGGATGAATAATATCCGCCTCCCCGACATCCAAAGTCACTACCATGCCCACATTGGGAATTGTCCTCATACAATCCAATTGAACTTCTCTAAATATAGCAGAATTAACTTTTTGATGATTATAGGGAGCTATTTGAACATAATAAAAAGGTAGATTATCATCTGCAAAATATCTGCGCCATGTACGTACCAACTCCGGGAATAACATTCGATACTGCTCCGGGCGCTCTACGTTCGATTCTCCTTGATACCAAATCACTCCTTTTACCGTCAGCGGCAGCATGGGGGCCAACATCTTATTATAAAGAACCGTCGGTTCAAATGCATACCATATAGGATCTATTTTCTTCCGCTCCAAATTCAAATCAAATCCACCAAACCTTTCCAATGTCTCGTAGTCCAGCCAAGCTTCCGCAGACGATCCTCCATGTGCAGATTGTACCAATCCAATAGGTATATCAGTCAACTCATGTAATTTTTCCCCAAATATATAACCTACTACACTAAATTCTTTCACATTGTCTGGACTTGCAGAAGTCCATTTTCCATCAATCGTCAAAGTATCAGAAGCAGAAATAGCATATCCGTTATTAACTCTAAACAAGCGTATCCCCTTATGCTTACAGCGCAACAGTATTTTCTGGGCATCTTGCACCGGCTGATCCGGATTCCCATGAAAATTCATCTGCATATTACTTTGCCCACCAACAAACCAGACATCACCAATAAGAATATCAGAAAGCAAAATCGAATCTTGGGCAGAGCAGATAGATACGGTATAAGGCGTATAACCGGCTGACGGGGTTTTCACTTTTACTTCCCAACGTCCTTTCTCATTCACCTTACTTTCAAGCATTTTATTATCCCAACCGAAAAAAATATTCACTTTTTTGTTTGGTTCGCCCCACCCCCAAAATATAACATCTGCATTTTGCTGTAATACCATACCTGAAGCAAATATCGGAGACAGCCTTAACGAGTTCTGCGCACTCATAAAGAGTGCACAGAAATAGAAAAGCAAAGAAATCAGATAAAACTTCTTACTCATAACTGATCATTTATTAGTTTTAAAACCCAAGTATTTAAGTTTACCCCATGACTTATTGGGCATATTTCCTAACCACAAATTCAGAGTCCCTCCTTTTGCAAAGTCCACATGGTCGAGTTGTGCATAAATCCAGTCCGTACCATTCAACTCAGCTTTCTGGATATAACAATTATCGGCAGAATTATTATGTACATTAATTACAAACTCATCACCTGAATAATAATCTGTATTCAGCTTTATCGTAATCTTGTCAAATATAGGGGAAGTTATATCATAATAGGGAATATCGTACTCTGTCCCAGTAACACTAAACAACCCCAATGACATTAATGCACTTACAGCTCCCATCTGTCCTTCATCTTCATCATGTCCTCCATATCCTTTATCCGGAGTGATGCCACCATAAGCATGTTCCTTAACCTGACGTACCCAATATTGGGTCAACCATGGCTGTCCGCCATAAGTAAACAAATGCGCATTAGAGCACCCCGGTTGGTTAGCATAGCTTACATATCCTCCACTATAAGCATGTACAAAATCAGTCGGACGCGCTTGTTCAAATGCATAATTTAGTTTTTCGCAAAACGCGTCTCCACCTCCCATTAATTCAACCAGTTTGGGTAAATCATGGGAAACCGACCACGTGGCCTGCCATGCGTTAGCTTCAACCCATCCTTGCCCGTTCAACGGATCGGTATGCAACCATTCTCCATTTTCCTTTTTGGGAAGAATCAATCCTATATTTTTATTAAATAACGGAGTCCAGGCACGAGAACGTTTCTCATATAATGCCGCATCAGATTTCTTTCCCATACGCAATGCCATACGGCTTAATCCCCAATCTTGGAAAGCCCATTCCAATGTTTTACCCGCATTGCCGGGACAATATCCTTTTTTAACATAAAATTTCAAGTCATCTGCGCTTTCATAACTCATCATTCCTCCCGGAGCATGGTTACGTTTAATTGCTTCATATGCATGAGAAGGCTTGGTTTTCTTCATCAGGTCTTTCATATATGTACTTACCAGCATGTTTGTAGCCGGACATCCTGTCATGATGAATGAATATCCCCCTGAACAGGCTCCACGAGGCAACAAGCCTCCATTGTCCGCATATTGTATCAAGCAAGCACTCAAATCATCCAGAACCTCCGGCCAAGCCAATCCCCATAATATATTCAAATTCCATTGTGTCAGCCACAGGCCATCAAAGCCGTACATATTGAACGTTGGCTTTCCGGTCTTATCCATTGGAACACGACGCATTTTCATCGGTGCTGCAGTACGTTTGTTTACATACGGACCTGCCGTATAATCAGGATAATAACCATTAACATCAGTAATTTTATGACGTCCCAAAAGGGCATGCCACAAATCTGTATAGAATTTTATGTGTTGTGCTTGACTTCCACCTTCTACCGCAATACGGCCAAACATTTCATTCCATATATCACGCGTATCTTTACGTACTTTTTCAAAATCCCAATGCGGTAATTCTGTATTCAAGTTCTCAATGGCATTATCCACAGTCGTATATGAAAGTGCTATTTTGAACAACACCTCACTTCCTTCCAATTCTCCAAAATCAAGGACCATACCTGCATTATTACCGGAAATAGCCTCTACATCCGGATTGATTCCTTTCTCACTCCATCCATCTATTTTCTTTATCGGAACACTACAATCAAGGACAAAACAAAGTTTAAGACTGTCTGGCCCTCCCCAAAAACGTTCGGTCGTCATAAATTCACCTACAATACGCTTATCACTAATACGCAATAACGCCCCTTTATCCATAGAACAATTACCTAATACACTACCTATATCTACCAGTAGTTTGGCATTCTTGTCAGATGTATAATTCAAACGATAAAATGTCACCCTATCAGTTGCCGTATATTCCACCCACGTCTTATATCTGTCAAGAAACAGACGATGATACCCCGGCTGAATAATTTCACTTTCATGCTTGAATTCCGATTTCCATCCATCCATTCCTTGAGTCGGATTTACTCCACCGGATACCGGCATTATATTCGGTCCGGACACCATCCACTCATTAACTTGAGAGAAACCTAAGACCTCATTAAAGTTATAATTATATCCGCCGCCACCTTGGTTTTTGTTGCGGGTAAAAGCATGCGCTGCCACCATTCCAAAAGGGCGAGCTGCCGGAGTGCAATAGAACCAGCGCCCTCTTGTCGTTTCAATATAAGGATCTACCCATTCTACATATTCTGTATTCTCGCCACGAGTTCGGAATACTTCTATTTCGGATAAACCTATATTTTTTCCTGCGCCATCAGTTGCCTCAAAACGAACCCATTTTATTTTCTTAGATGGAAAACAAACTTCTTTAGGACTTCCATCATTAGGGATTGCCGTAACACTAACTTTTGATCCATCACTAAAGTGCAATGTTCCCCCGGCAAGATGCTCCAACTCCGATACTCTGTCATATAGTACTATCCGGTCAACATCTATTTCATTATCCCAGTCCAATTGAGCCCATGGTAAGTGCATAACTCCCCATGAGGTCACGCTTCCTTTGCATGCCCACTCTCCCTCATTAGCATACATAACTTTACCATCCACCAAATTACGCGCCTCGAATCCGATTCCCAATATATCCGAAACTGAGACTTTTGCCTGAGGAGCTACATTATCTTGACCAGCAAACATTGCCAAGGGCATTATGCTCCCTATCAATGAGGTCACTATCTTTCTTAAAGTTATTTTTGTCATACCTATTATCTCTTTTATTTTACAATTTTCTCAACCGGCACCCATATAAAACGAGGCTGATACAAAGAAGCCTTCTCAAACAATTTCGTCATGCTATATGTATTTACATTATAACACATTAAAACCTTACCGTCTTTTCTATATTGAGGATGTACCATTGCATTATAGGTCATCATACTGTCTACCTCAAAGCCACTCTCCTCCACCTTATAAAGCAGTTTTTCATTACTAAATGGTCCTTCCGGCTTGTCTGCAATAAAGGAATAGATATCTTTCACATTCCCCGAACGGTCTTGTGATACCAGTGCTATCTTTTCTTCCAGTTCTACAACATTAAACTGCTCGGAAACACTTTTCGTAATCCCTGCTATTCTTTGTGATTTTCGGGCATCAGTCTGCCATTCGGCTCCGTCCCAATAAGAAAAGTCCACCAATTTATCATTTATCAGCTTTGCTTTTGATACGTGTACTTCTGCCATCCCCATAGCATCAGCCCTTGTTCCATATACATATATTTCTCCTTTATATGGAAGTACTGCATGCCCGTAATGTACATTGTTTTCATTGGCAGCCTTGAAGTTTTCCTTATCAATAATCTTCATAGTTTCCACATCCAAACGGAAATAATCACAGCACAGATATTCGAAGCCGAAAGACCCTTCTCCGACTTTATGGAACTTAGACATAAATAAATGAAGAATTCCGTTTTCTACAAATCCATGACCGGGCCAGTACCAAACCGGACTCTTCCCATCTTGATCTGCCTCAATGAATGCCAACGGATTTTCTTTTGTTCCACTATATAAAGTTTTCAGTTGTCCATTCTTGTCAATAATTGTAAATGTATTGCCTATTACAAATTTTGTGTCTTTTGCCCGCTTGTCGTTTATAACATCACCAAAGAAAGAATCCCCCCACATAAACAAACTACGCCCGTCTTTCAAGTCGATTGATATACTTCCGTCCCCTCCGGTGATTCCCCCACCTAATCCGGGCATTAACCTCTCACAAAAAACAGAATCAAACTCAACGACCGGATCCACAACTTTCTGTTCGGAATTTCCCCGGCAAGCCGCTAATGAAAACAGCAAAGAAAAAATCATTATCTTTTTCATGGTACTTCTTTTGGACAAGTCGGAGATTGAAAATAATCTCCGACTTATAATTCTAATTAATACTATTGATTATATCCCTCATTTTGAGTTATTTGCCCTTGTGACAAATCTCTCTCACGCTGCGGAATAGGGAACTTTACATGATAAAGTTGCGGGGTTGCATCCGGTTTGGCAGCTTTGATGATATCCACAAACTCCTGTGGTGTACACATTCTTGTCAAGTCGAACCAACGATGTCCTTCCATTACAAACTCATGACGATATTCTTCAAGCACTACTTTTTTGAACCCCTCGTAATCTGTCGGTAAATTGTCGGAAGCCAATCCGGCCCTGTCTCTCACTTTCTTTATAGCTTTCACTGCATCCGGCGTTGGCCCTTGATTAATCGCATTCAGTGCCTCAGCCTTAATCAGATACATCTCTGCCGTACGGATAGCTGGGAAAATTGCATCTGTACTATTTCCTTTAGGCTCAGCCTCTTGATCCCAGTACTTAAATACATAAGGTTCTGCAAACTGTTTAACGGTTCCATCTTGATAAGTAACACTACGTTTTAAGACTACAGGCAAACGTGCATCATTAGCATTAAAGCTGCTATATAAATTTTCCGTTGCACTTTCCCAACCTTGTGCATTATCCACTCCATCCATATTAGGAAGCAATCGAACCAAGAATTGAGCTCCAGCCCAACCATCACTCAATGAAGCGCTAAAATTTGCTCCCCATATAATTTCACTATTAAAACGATTACTAATCTTGAACAGATCTGCATAATTTTCCAACATTGGGAATTTTGGTATTACAGCATCTGCTTTTTTAACGGCAAGTTCATAATACTCAGTATCATTGTGCTCAGCTGCATAAGTCAAATAGACTCGTGCCAATAATGCCGACGCAGACTCCGGATAAGGTCTTCCACCGCCATATCTTGGTGAATACTTCAAATCAGTTTCAGCTGTTATCAAATCCTCAAAGATCAATTTATAAATCTCGTCTTTGGATACCCGGACCATCGATCCTTCGTCTGCACTCTCCAAGTTATGTTCTCGTAGAGGAACATCACCGAACATACGAATCAAATCGAAATACATCATTCCTCTAAAGAATTTAGCCTCTGCTATCAAATGTTTCTTCAAAATATCGTCCATATCAATAGCCGGAACTTTATCTATCACCACATTACAACATTTAATGGTCTGATAGAAATCCCGCCAAAGCAACTCAACCGGTTCATTGTATTGGTCTATCTGCATGTTGTCAACAGACGTGTATTGAATACTTGCCTGCTGGCTGTTTGCATTATCAGAAAACAAATCCTGAAGAACCCAATAATCATTATAAAAGACTCCACCATAGTTTTTGTCCCACAAACCACCTGGAGAATACCCCATAATCAAATAATTATAAATCGCATTGGTAGCAGAAATAGCATGCTGTTCTGTCCGATAATAACTTTCAGTCGTAATTTGTCCTTTGGGAACTTCATCCAAAAATCCTGAGCATGAACAGAATGTAAAAGTTCCACAAAATAAAGCTGCTAATATATATTTTTTCATAATAAAATTTCAGTTAAAAATTCATTCTTAAACCAAATTCATAAGATTTAGACATCGGATAAGAACCATAGTCTGCACCCATTGAAAGATTATTGTTCGCAAAACGGCTCACCTCAGGATCATATCCTGAATAGTCAGTGAATGTATGTATATTTTTTAGTCCCGCAAAAATAGTCAATCCCTCACAATAGAACTTCTTTATGATATTTGCCGGGAAAGTATAGCTCAACGTAATATCCTTTATTCTTAGATAGGAACCATCCTCTACATAATGATCTGACAAAATATTCCCCGCAGTTTTGGTTGTTGCACGAGGATATAAGTTTGTCGGATTATCAGGGGTCCAACGATTCAAAGCTGCAGTAGAGTTATTCTTGTATCCATCGAAGCTCTCCAAAGAAAACTTATTGAAGTTGACAATCTCATTCCCCACAGCTCCTTGCAAATAGACAGTCAATCCTAATGAAGAGTTATTTCTCAATTTAAAATTGAATGTATTGTTAAAGCCAAAAGTAAAGTCCGGATTGGCATTTCCCAGAATGAACAAATCGTCCTCATTAATAACATTGTCATCATTTTTATTTACATACTTACGATCACCATGATGTAATGTTTTTCCTGCAAAAAATGGGATTCCGGATAAATCCTCGCCTAATTGAGCAATGCCATCGGTTTTATAACCATAAATAGTTCCAATAGGTTGGCCTTCGGTTATTTCAGTCCAATAAGTGATACCCAAAATGGAATTACCTCTAAGATTTTCCTGACTTCCCGCTAAATTGGTGATTTCATTTTTATTGTATCCAAGTGTAAAATCCATATTCCAACTGAACTTACCAGCAAACGGAACTGCACCCAATGTCACTTCAAAACCTTGATTCATTAAATTACCTACATTGCTCACTACAGAATCATAACCGGTATTAAAAGCAACCGGCATGGTCAGCAACAAATCGCGAGTTTTTTTATAATAGTAGTCTGCAGTCAATGTCAGTCGGTTTTTAAACAACCCCAAATCAATACCCACATTAACTTGAGAAGTCGTTTCCCATTTCAAATCTTGATTGCTTAATGTAAAAGGAGTAAGCCCCTTTACTATTTCAGTATTGCCAAAATAAGCCTCTGCATTATACATCAAACCTTGCGAGCTATAAGGGGGAATACCTTCATTACCCACAATACCATAACTTGCTCTTAATTTTAAATTAGAAACAGCTTTCATTTCTTTCATGAAGTTCTCCTCTGAAATTCTCCATGCGCCAGCAACGGAGGGGAAAAAGCCATACTTATTGCCTTTACCAAATTTGGAAGAACCGTCAACACGTCCGGTCAAAGTTAACAAGTAACGTCCTTTATAACCATAGTTGATACGGGCCAAGTAAGAAAGCATTTGCCATTCTGCAATTCCTGAATTTGCCGCTTGGCGCAATGCACCTGATTGGATAGAATTGAACCCTAAAAACCCATCTTCAAAATCAGCTGTTGAAACAGATGAGTTTTCGGAAACGAATGCTTGGGCCGTCATCCCACCCAATACGCCTAGTGTGTGATCACCAAAAGTCTGATTATAGTTAACCGTATTTTCCCACACCCAATTGTAGCCATCACGATTTCCTATATTCGCATAGCCGCCATTCGATTCTGCGCGCTTCAGTTCTCCGGCTCCAAAAGATTGGTCCTTGATATAGAAATAATCTACACCGATACTAGTCTTGAATGTTAGATCCTTAATCGGCATATATTCCAAGAATGCGTTTGCCAATGTGCGGAAAGATGTATTTCTATTCTTTGCCTCTAAAGCATCTTGGACCGGATTACCTACATTGGGAGATTTCATGTTATTTTCATACGTATAATTTCCCTCAGAATCTCTTACAGGAAGTCCCGGATTCATTTCAAGCGCCCAAGAGGTTACGCTAGAAGCAAAGCCTCCTTCTGCATTAGTAACTACACCGTTCGAACGACTATAACTCAAGTTGGTTGATATACCGGCTTTTAACCATTTATTGATTTGTTGGTTCAAATTCACACGGAAACTTCCCTTACCGAAATCCGATCCTATGATAATACCATCTTGCAACAACAAATTACCAGAAATGAAATAAGTCGTTTTATCATTACCGCCCGAAACTGAAATATCATAATTCTGCATCGGAGCTGTACGGAATATTTCATCTTGCCAATCTGTATTGATTTTCGACAGATTATTCAAACCGGCAAAAACAGGATTACGTTCTACTCCATCGTTATCGGCTACCTCATTTGCTAATTCCGCCAGTTGAACAGAGTTCAACATATCCATCTTCTTTGTCACTTGTTGCAAAGTAAACTTTGCACCAATAGAAACTTTCGGCTTACCGCTCTTGCCCTGCTTCGTAGTTACCAATACAACACCATTTGCTCCGCGTGCACCATAAATGGATGTGGCAGAAGCATCTTTCAAAATTTCAATTGACTCAATATCATTAGGATTAATATTAGTCAACGGATTCAATGCAGGATTCTGTAAAGCACCCGTACTGAATGAAGAAGCATCGCTAATCACAGGAATACCATCAATAACATAAAGCGGTTCATTGTTTCCATTGATAGAGCTAGTACCACGAATACGAATTGACGTCCCCGCACCCGGTTGACCAGACGTATTCAATACTACCACTCCAGCCGCACGTCCTTGCAACCCCTGGTCTAAAGAAGTTACCGATGTGGCTGCCAACTCGTCAGATTTAACCGTAGCAACCGCTGAAGTCAAATCACTTTTTTTCTGCACACCATATCCAACCACTACAACTTCTTCCAAGAGTTCAGCATCATCACGCAATACAATCTTAAAATCCGTTTTTGACGTATTCATTTTTATTTCCTGCGTTTCATAGCCTACAAAAGAGATTTCAATTACTGCCTTATCGGATACCGACAAAGTAAATTTACCATCCAGATCGGAAATAGTACCATTAGACGTCCCTTTCACAATGACAGAAGCTCCAATTATCGGCTCACCGCTTTCGTCACAAATCGTACCTTTTATGTCTTTCATACCAGTCTGAGCCAAAACGATTCCACTCAACAGCATGAAAGAACAAACAACTATTGCTTTAATAAAATTCATGTTTTTCATATTTTTTTATTTATAAGATCCCGGATTACAAGTATCTATGATATAATTATCAGGATTTTCTCCTCGATAAGGAGTAAAATCATCAGTCTTGGATACAGGCTCATAGGTTTCCATCACAACTTCATCCGTTGAAAAATCCGGTCCCAGCCCTGCGAGGTTCTGATGGCTTTCCAAAATCATTTTCCTGTCAGCCAACTGTACTACTTTATATTTTGTTATCATCGGAGAAGCAGTATTAAAAACACTATACTTTACCATGTACAGATATTCCACTTTTGCTCCAGCCTGGTCTACATCCCATGAACAACATGCATTCAGTTTCTCCAATCCTATTGCTGAGAATACAGTTCCCCAATCCCATTCTAAAGTCAAGTCCGAATTAAAGCGATAAACATCATCTTTCAGATCCGGAGTAGCCCAATCCTCTCCTTGTATAATCTGCTGAACCAATTTCCAGTCATATTTCAGCAATAAAGGAACTTCCGCCAAATCTACTGTAAGTACCAAATCCGAGGCATCTACCAATAAATTGTTAGCATTCATTCCATAGAAAGAATAAACTACTACACCAGTTTCATCCCCTGCAACGACTTCTTCTCGGAAAGTATAAGGGAATTCAATGTCTTTTACATTCAACTCTTTTTTATAGTCTACCACCTCTTTCCCCGAAATAGATTTCTTTACAACTATTTTAGAAAAACTTTCCGGATCAGATAATGATATTTGTACAGAAGCCATATCACCAATTTTCACCTTTCCTTCATAAGAACTCAATGTGAGAGCAGTTCCACTTCCACTTTCGTCATTACAAGCAATAATGACAGACAGCATTATTCCTAAAACAAACGGAATAAACAAATTTTTCTTTAGTGTTTTCATAATTACATTATATAGTTAATTATCTATTGATTGCAATGCATATGCATAAGCCCCACGCATGATAGAGCAGCTTGTTCCTTCCCGACTACACAATACGGCAATTCGTTTCGAATAATTATAAGGAACCTTAATTTCCGTACCGGGAATGTATACCTCCCTATCGCAAGGAGCAAGAAAATCCTTTCTCTCAACCTCATCTTCCCAATTATAAACATCCATTTGTACACAAGGGAAAGTTTCTCCAGAGAACATGGAAACAGAGGAACGCAGTTCTGCTATCAATGCCGGGAGAATATAGCGCGAAGCTCCTGCCAATCCCCCTCCAATCACAACTAGACCATCTACAATATTCAGTGCCGAGGCTATAGCGCTACCCGCCATTTCTCCCATTTCACCAAAGCTTGCCACCGCTGCCTGCCGGTCTCCTTCCTTTATTCCCTCAGCAATATCAAATATATCTTTGGGAGTCAGACTCTTATCTTTTACGCCAGATAACTCAGCATAGACACGCTTCACCGCACGAATACTGACACTTTCTTCAGCTATCATATTAGGATATTTCTTATTACGCATTAGCCATGTATCCCCACCACAACCATTGTCACCGTTAAGTAAACAGTTGTTGATAACCACTCCTGCCCCAAAACCGGTACCTAAGGTTATTCCTAGCAAATTCTTATATTCACGCGTATTTCCTGAAATAGAAAGCTGCTGATTTACCATAGGGAGTGCACCCGATAAGGCTTCTCCATAGGCAAACAAGTTACCATCATTTTCTATAAATACCGGAATCCCATAGTGATGTTGTAGGAAAGGGCCTAATGCAACTCCATTCCGAAAAGAAGGAAAATTAGGAAGATTTCCTCCTATTACTCCATTCCTATAATCTGCAGGGCCAGGAAAAGCAAAACTGATAGCAACTGGTAAAGTTTCCAATTTCTTCATTACAGTATCGAAACCTGCCAGTAAGTTAGCAAGGCACTTGTCCAAGTTATCCGAAACAGATGGAAAACTAATCGGAGCTATAATCTGGCTATTCCCCTGAATGGCAGAAAAAACAAAATTTGTTCCTCCTGCATCCAACGTTAATACCACACGTTTATCATGTTCATACATAATATTAGATTTCTTTGAAATAAACTTTAAAATTACTTAGAAACGCACGTATGCTTTTATTGTTACACACTCTTTGCCCTCTGCTTTACCATATGGGCGAATCGTATATTCCTTTGCACAAGCCGGAATAATAAAAGTTTCCGCATAGTGAACAACAAATGGTTCAAAAGCTCCGGACGGACTTTCAATGACAGCTTCTTCCCCTTCAAGCAAGTTAAACACGTTCACACTATTATTGGTACTATGAAGAACCGGTTCGGTGAAACGATGCCTACGTGTTTCAATGAACTCATTTTCATGCAATCCAGTACGTTCTTCTATCCAGCCCTCGCCTTCTGCTATCCGAGTCACATGATTACGCAAACGTTCATATACATAGTCTGTATCTCTATTCCAATTGATAACATGCTTACCACGTTCCACATTTATAGGGCGCGGCTTTCCATCTAATCCTAAGCGTTGCCAATCCCAGAGTTTGAATGTAAACAAGTTTGGAGTCGAACTAATTTCAAGCACCATGCTATTTGAACCAGAACAATGAATCGTTCCGCCAGGAATCAGAAAATGATCGTGTTTGCGAGCGGGAATTTTATTTACATACTTCTCTGCATCAAAAACAATTTCTCCACGTTGAGCCTTTTCCAAATCGTCAATCATAGCCTTACCATCTACTCCATTCTTTACACCCAAGTAAACAACAGCATCTTCTCCCGCATCAAGTAAATAATAACTCTCGTCCTGTGTATAACACATGCCAAAATTGTCACGAATAAACTGAGTTGTAGGATGAACCTGCAAACTCAGATTTCCCCCTCCCATTGTATCAAGAAAATCAAAACGGATTGGGAAATCTTTTCCAAAACGTGCCTCTACCGGTTCACCTAAAACTTCCTTACTCTTCAATAAAACCAAATCCACAGAGGGTAATTCAAACCGTACTCCATTTACCTCAAAATATAAGCTATTCTCTTCAGGAACACAGTCAAAACACCAACCAAAATTCTGCTTACTACGATCCAAATCACAAACATCTTTCATCCACTGTCCACCCCATGGAGCCGGATCGAAAAACGGAACTACACGAAAAGGTCCGGAAGCCGTTTTCTCTATACCACAAAAGAATGTTTCACGATCAATCATTTTAGGATGTCCGGCAATATGCGTATCCAACCAAAAATCAACTTTCGTAAACAGCGTATCTTTATAATGATCACAAATACGCCAATCGTTAAAATATCCGCGCTTATACTGCAAAGAGACAGGTTCTTCCCGGTTATCAATACCCAAAGCCTTCACTTCATGACGACGGAAACGCTGCTGTATTTCCCAACGGGCCATATCCGCATATACCAACGTTGCTTCAGGTGCAACCAAAGCAGCACCCGTACCTATTATAATGACAGGAATATCCAACTCTGCAATTTTTTTCCTTGCAGCGTCCAATTTCTCCATATCAAAATAATCAGTCAAGCACAAATTTGTTACATAACCAAACAATACATCGGTTGTCATAAAGCGCTCCGTCATTTGTATCAACATACTCTCCGACTTATACAAATCACGTACCAATATTATTTGCGCGGAGATTTTTGTCAGTTCCCCCACCAATTCATCCTCATAAACTCCTGTATAACAATCAACAGCAAGAATACGATTTTCTTTTATCTTACCCTCTAAAACACTACGGATATCACTCCATCCCTGCATAATATTACCATTAATCATCGTAACAGGGAATTTGTCATAATTTGATTTTCTCATGAATTACAATACTTTGTTTGAACATATATTATTTTGCGCAAATATATAGAATATATTATTATCACAAAAGATTTGCGCATTTTTTTTTTTATTCTTATCATTGCAAAAGGAAATAAAGGTAAATAACTATGCAGATAGATCACAATAGCAGCAAACCCCTCCATGCACAAGCAGAGGAGATCCTTCGCAATCTAATTGATTCTGAAGAATATAAAACAGGCAAATACCTGCCTAATGAAGTAGAACTTTCACAAAAGCTGAATATTTCTCGAAATACGCTAAGACAAGCTATCAACAAACTTGTATTCGAAGGTTTGTTGGTACGTAAAAAAGGAGTAGGTACAAAAGTTGCACAAAAAGGGATCTTGGGAGGAGTAAAAAATTGGTTGAGTTTTTCTCAAGAAATGAAGATGCTAGGTATAGAGATACGCAATTTCGAGCTACACATTAGCCGGAAAAAACCAACAGAAGATATTTGTAACTTTTTTGAGATAACTCCCAATACTTCCCCTAAGTGTATCGTACTGGAAAGAGTACGAGGAAAGAAAGAGTATCCATTTGTTTACTTCATCTCCTACTTTAACCCAAGTACCCCCTTAACCGGTGAAGAAGATTTCACACGTCCTTTATATGAGTTATTAGAAAAAGACTACAACATTATTGTAAAGACAAGTAAAGAAAAGATTTCTGCCAGACTTGCAGGAGAGGCCATTGCAGAAAAACTAGATATCAAACCAACAGCTCCCATCCTGATTCGGGAACGTTTTGTTTACGATATTAACCAAATACCTATTGAATATAATATAGGCTATTACAGAGCAGACAGTTTTACTTATACAATAGAAGCTGAAAGATAAACAGAAGGAAAGTCCTAAAAGACTTTTTTGCAGTGTTGCAAATCCTCCCAAAGATTATTAGACATATAACTAAAAAGGAAGTTAACTTCATGCCAAGCATGATATTAACTTCCTTTCTTTATGATGTTAACTTATTGGTTAGTATTCAGTTAACTCATTACAAACTATCAAGTTAACTGAATATCCTGCAATTTGTTTTTTCACCTTATTTCTTAACCGGAGATGAATATCTGGCATTCAGACCTTCCAAGATTTCGCGAGTTATATTATAAATACTGTCAGCATACAACAGATTATCAAAACCAGTATTACTGATAATCATGCTATAACCTCTCGTTTTATTATACTCTTTCAGGAAAGCATTGATAGAGTCACGCAATTGCAGACTGTTTTTTTCGTTTTCGCTCATCAGTTCTGACTGCAATTTATTACCCAAGTTCTGCAAGTCCTGCTCCAATTTAGCAATACGGTTGTATTCTTGTTGGGCACGTTCTTGTGTGAGGTAAGCATTGTTCTGAACTTTTGTCTGGAACTCTTGTTTCTGGCGGTCAAGATCTTTAGCTTTCTGGTTCAAAGTCAAACGTACATTCTCGCTCTTCTTCACCATTGCTTCATTCAAATCGACGCAATAGTTATATTTAGCCAAAAGCGTATCTATTTCTACATAAGCGATTTTCATTCCGGACAATCCGGCTGCTTGTGTTGAAGCATTTGCTGCTTGATTATCTGCTTTACCAGCGCATTGAGAAAATAAAACGATTAGTGCAAGAGCTGCCAAACCGTTTACGAGGTAGTTTAATCTCTTCATAATTTGTAAAAATATTGTTTTTAGTTTATTTAGTTCATACTATCGTTTAAGGTTTTCTCCAGTTCATCAATAGAGAAACGGCTTTTCTTCTGTGCCTCTCTGTCTTGCGACTGTACGCACCCGATTCCTCTATCCCGCATCGCTTTATTGCCGCTAACGTGTCCGTTAGGAAACTTGCCGCCTTTCACAAAAAAGACCTTTACTCCCAATAAAACAATGCAAATAGCAACTATTAACAAAGTTATCAATAATGTACCGAGCATTTCCATTAATTTTGTTGCACAAAACAGAATACCATTCGGTAAAAAGCATTTGAAATTTGTTTTTACTTTCGGCTTACACTGTTTTGTGGGTGCAAATATAGGGCTTTGGTTGGACTAAGCATCCTTTTTTACTCTAAAAAAAGAGAAAGGGAAATAAAATAGGCAACCAATTTAACCAACTTTAGCAATACGAGGTTAATTTGTACAAGAATTGAAATTTAAAAACAGAAGATTAGAATACACATCAAGGGTATCCTAACCTGCTATAAACTATAAGATATGAAAAAAAAAGACTTGAAACCGGCCGGCGTATTCCACTATTTTGAGGAAATATGCCAAGTTCCGCGTCCTTCCAAAAAGGAAGAAAAGATTATCGCTTTTCTAAAAGCATTCGGAGAGAAACATAAGTTGGAAACAAAGGTAGATGAAGCCGGAAACGTACTGATTAAGAAACCGGCTACACCGGGTATGGAGAACCGAAAGACCGTCGTACTGCAATCTCATGTGGACATGGTATGCGAAAAAAACAACGATGTTGAACATGACTTCCTCACCGACCCTATTGAAACAGAAATAGACGGCGAATGGCTGAAAGCCAAAGGGACCACGCTGGGAGCCGATAACGGTATCGGTGTAGCAACCGAACTGGCTATTCTTGCCGACGACAGCATTGAACATGGCCCCATCGAATGTCTGTTTACTGTCGATGAGGAAACCGGACTGACCGGTGCTTTTGCCTTGCAAGAAGGTTTTATGAGTGGCGATATTCTCCTGAACCTCGATTCTGAAGACGAAGGAGAGCTTTTCATCGGCTGTGCCGGTGGCATAGACTCTGTGGCCGAGTTTACTTATCGGGAAGTGGATGTACCTTCCGGATATTTCTTCTGCAAGGTACAGGTTAAAGGACTTAAAGGCGGACATTCCGGTGGTGATATTCATTTGGGACGCGGCAATGCCAACAAGTTATTGAACCGCTTCCTGAACCGGACTTTCAAAAAATACGATGCATATCTCTGCGAGATAGACGGAGGTAACCTGCGTAACGCCATTGCACGCGAGGCACATGCCGTTATAGCCATCCCCGAAGCCGACAAACACGCGCTGCGCACTGACCTAAACATATTTGCTGCGGAAGCAGAAGCAGAGTATGCAGTAGCCGATCCTGATTTACAGTTCACACTTGAATCAGAATCCCCCCGTACAAAAGCCATTGACAAAGACACTGCCAACCATCTGCTGCAAGCTCTTTATGCCGTTCCTCATGGAGTATATGCTATGAGCCAGGATATTCCGGGCCTGGTAGAAACATCCACCAACTTGGCATCCGTAAAGATGAAACCGGGTAATATTATCCGTATTGAGACAAGCCAACGCAGTTCTACCGAATCTTCCAAACAAGACATCGCCACTATGGTACGTACCGTATTCGAAATGGCAGGGGCCAACGTTTCTTTCGGCGACGGCTATCCGGGCTGGAAGCCCAATCCTCACTCGGAAATTCTGGAAGTGGCAGCGGCGTCATACAAACGCCTGTTCGGTGTAGATGCCCAAATCAAGGCTATCCACGCCGGATTGGAATGTGGATTATTCCTCGACAAATATCCCTCTTTGGATATGATTTCCTTTGGTCCGACTTTACAAGGAGTACACTCTCCCGATGAACGGATGCTTATCCCCACCGTACAGAAATTCTGGGATCATCTGCTGGATATATTGAAGCATATCCCTGCCAAACATTAATGGACATACCAACAACGGAATATAAAGAAAAGATGCGGAGTGACAGAAGAAGTGCTCCGCTTCTTTTTATTCCTGCAGCCGCTTTGGTCTTTCTCGCTTTCTTGTCATCTGCTCCGCTATACGGACAAATAAAGAAAGACACACTCACTTTTCGCATCATGGGCTACAACGTAGAGAATTTGTTTGATTGCCGCCATGATACTCTGAAAAACGATTACGAGTTCCTACCGGATGCCGTCCGTCACTGGAATTATTTTAAATACAAGAAAAAATTAGATGCCATTGCACGTGTCATCATTGCCGTAGGTAAATGGACACCACCTGCATTAGTGGCGCTCTGCGAAGTAGAGAATGACAGTGTACTGCATGACCTCACACGTTACTCCATCCTGCGGGAGGCCGGCTACCGTTATGTCATTACCCATTCCCCCGATGAACGGGGCATTGATGTGGCATTACTTTATCAAAGAGGAACATTCAAACTACTTTCCAGCCAAAGCCTTCCGGTAACCGGACTTCACAAAAGCAGCCGTCCTACACGCGACATACTTCATGTAAGCGGCTTACTTTTGAACCGCGACACTTTAGATGTATTCGTCGCCCATTTCCCATCCCGTTCCGGCGGAGCAAAAGCATCCGAACCTTATCGCCTACTGGCAGCGCAAAGATTGAAAAATGCAACAGACAGCCTGTTTCATGTCCGCACCCATCCTCAAATTATCATCATGGGCGATTTCAACGACTATCCCGGCAACAAGTCTGTGCAAAAGATACTAAAAGCCGGAATGCCACCCGCAGAAACAGACTCACTGAAATCTCAAATGCTTTATCACCTTTTGGCAAGGAAAAGCGCTGCAAACAAGCATTTCGGAAGCTACAAATATCAGGGAGAATGGGGGTTGCTCGACCATATCATCCTTTCGGGCAATCTGCTAACGGCAACTTCCCCTCTATATACCGCAGAAGACAAAGCCGATGTTTTCCATGCTCCCTTTCTTCTGACCGAAGACAAGAAATACGGAGACAATCAACCTTTCCGTACCTACTATGGCATGAAATACCAGGCGGGATACAGCGACCACCTTCCCGTATGGGCAGAATTCAGGTTACTATATTAGTCGGAATACTGATACAGTTTCAAATCGAACTTGCCGACCATGACCAACAAATGATCGAATATGTCGGACTGAATACGTTCATATTCTTTCCACACCTTATTACGCGAAAAGAAATAGACCTGAACAGGGACTCCATAAGTTGTAGGTTCTTTCTGGCTGATAATTAAATCCAAATCCTGATTCACCACCGGAAGGCTGCGCAGATAGCGTTCAATATAGATACGATAAAGCTGGGCATTGGTGGGCACTTCTCCTTCTGCCGGCTGATAATCCGCCATCAGAGGAACATCCTTACGAATGACATCCAGCATGTCGGGAGTGCAGAACTTAAGGGTAGTCATATCCAGATAAATGTTCTTATTCACACGACGCCCGCCGCTCTCCTGCATTCCGCGCCAGTTCTGAAAAGAATTGTTCACTAATGTATAAGGAGGTACTGTTGAGATTGTATTATCCCAATTACGTATCTTCACCGTATTCAGCGTGATCTCCTCCACTGTTCCATTGGCGGTATCGTTGGGCAGGGATATCCAGTCGCCAATACGCAGCATGTCATTGGCAGAGAGTTGCACGCCCGCCACAAATCCAAGAATACTGTCTTTGAACACCAACATCAGCACAGCCGCCGATGCCCCCAAACCAGCAAACAATGTCATCGGAGACTTATCCAAGAGTACGGCAATTATAATAATCCCGCCGATAAAAAACAACAGCACCTGAAGAACCTGCACAAAGCCTTTCATAGGACGGCTCTTCTGCTTGTCCTTTGCATTATACACATCCAGCATCACCAGCAGCAAGCCGTTGATGGTAAACAGAATTGCAGCAATGATATATACCGCACATATTTTCTGTGAGAAGTCCAAGATTTCCTTTCCCCGTACAAATGCCAAGGGCAATAAAAAATAGACCAATATGCCCGGCAAGACATGAATAAGATGATGCACCACCTTACGTTTCATCAGGAGTGTATTCCACTGATGGGGCGCACGTTTCGTATAACGCCTCATTCCTCCCACAAATATAGCCTGACACAGGTAATCCAGCCCTATTGACACACCTATCATCAATACGGCTATAATAGTTTCGTCAAACATATTCGCAAGTTTCGGGTCTATTCCCCAATCAATGAGGATTTCGTTCATCCAGCTTCCTAAGCTCATCATAAGTATCTGTTTTATTAGTTTATCAATACAGATAACAAATGAGGAAGAAAGATGTTTATCAATCCTCGTTTACGGAAAAAGGCAACAAGAAAGACGCTACAACAAGGTGCGTATCAGCGCATAGGCCAGTATACCGAGCACCGTAGCTCCCCCAACCCAAATGGGAACATAAATATGCTTATAATCTTCTTTCCGCTCATACTTGCACAACCGGCTGAAAAGCCAATAGCAGAGAGACGCCCCAGCAAAGCCCAGCAAAGCACCTGCCAGCAAGTCCCCCGGATAGTGTACTCCCAAATAAGAACGGGAATAACACGTCAGCAGAGCCCATATCATAATGAACCAGTTCAAGGCCCGGTTGCGGAACAGATAAAACAAGAAGAAAGCCAGTCCGAATGTATTGGCGGCATGGCAGGAAGGGAAGCCATATCGCCCACCCCTATAACCGTTCACGATATGCACAAATTCCGAAACAGGATTCTCCAGATTGGCCGGACGAAGGCGGCACACCAACGGCCGGATAACAGTCGCCCCTATCTGATCGGCAAAAGTAATGGTCAGCGCAATAGCTACGGCACAGCCTATGGCAACTTTCCAATGCAAATTACGTACTATCACATAGAGAATTGCTACGTACAGCGGCACCCAGATCCATTTTCCACTAAAGGCATACATGAAAAAGTCCGCCCACTCCGCACGTGCTCCGTTGATTGCGAGCAACAGGTCGGTATCCATTTCCACCAACCCCGATAAAACATCTGCTAATATCATCCTATCTTTTGGCTATATCGTCATACAATTTCTGCAAATAAGCTTGTCCCCGCAGCAGGTTTTGTCCTTTCTCCGGTCCTTCATCCACAGCAATACCATTCGCTTCATTATTAAATATCAATTGATTGTCAGGCGTCACAAAACCGAAAGCGTCAGGCACAGTGAAAAAAGCGAAATGAGGAGAATCAGGATTGAGCATATCTTTACTGAACGTAAACTCACCATGCGGCAATGACAGTTGCGCCAATAAGGTAGCGGCAATATCCTGCTGTGAACCGTAAACATCCACACGTCCCGGCTCGCATACTGCCCCGCCCACCATCAACAGAGGAATCTGGTAACGGGCTATTTCAAGATTGCCGATATGTTCGGGATAAGATCCCAAATGATCGGGTACAAACACAATCACTGTATTTTTCCACTGCGGAAGTTCTCGGAATTGCTTTACAAAATCACCGACACAACTGTCCGTATATGCAAAAGCGTTCAGGCGCTTGTTCTCCAAACGGCTGTAAGGAACCTCAAACGGCTCATGGCTGCTGGAAGTCTGCAACACGCGAAAATGCGGTGCATGCTTCTCTGCCTGAGTGCTATCCGTTGCTTCCATCCGCAAATCATCCAGTAAGCGGCGGAACACAAGGTGATCGTGCACTCCCCACTTGCTCAAACGTTCCGACACCGGAAAGTCCTGGTCGGCAACAATATCCTCAAAGCCGGACGACATCAGGTAAGAGCGCATATTGGTGAAGTCCGCGTCGCCGCCATAGTAGTATTTCGTCTCGTAACCGGCTTTCTTCAAGCTACCGGCAATGGCAGGCATAGACTGCGTCTTACGCGGATACTTCATGATGCTGGTAGTGGGTTGCGCCGGGTAGCCACTCAAGATGGCGACCAGTCCGCGATCGGTGCGGAAGCTGTTTGCATAGAAATTGGTGAAAAGCACTCCTTCTTGCGCCAGACTATCCAACTGCACAGCTACATCCGGCTCTCCTCCCAATGCAGTCATCAATCGAGATGAAAAGCTTTCCAATATTACCAAAAGCACATCGGGGCGCTGTGTCGTAAACAATGAGTGCAGGGAGTCCGGGGTTTGCCGTAAAGAGTCGGCCGGTGCAGAATCTTTTCTTAAAACGGCAGGATCCACTAAACCGGAGAAAATGCGATCTGCGGCAGCAGCTTCCATAAAACGATACTGCTTTCCGAAATCCTTTTGTTTGGAAAGAGACTCCATCAGACTGAAAGCCGGATTTATGGCAGCATGGTTCAGACGCTGGTTCGTGCTGAAATACACCTTTCCCGTATTCATGGTAGATACCGTAAACCCGCCACGAATCGGAATGAACAGCAACCCGGTCAGCAGTAACAGGACACCCGATACTCTCAAACGCCGATAAGGTACCTTCATCCGTCCGAAAACGGCTTTCCGCAACAGCAGCCGATGGAATATTCCATATAAAACCGCCGCATAGACGCCCATTGCAAGAATCCCTCCGACCACCATCCAGACGCTGACACTCGCCACCGCATCTTTGGGAGAGGAAAAGAAGTAGAACAAAGGGGTAGCATCCAGCCGGAAGCCCCAATATTCATACAATCCCAAATCGACGGTGAATATGACAGAGAGTAAGACAGAAACAAAAATAAAATAGCCGCACCATATACGGCGAAGAAGATTGGACAGCCCCCATGCAGAACCTATAAAAAGTAATCCGGGAACAGCCGTCAGATATCCTGCAAGGGATAAGTCCAGCGGCAACCCATGCCAAATCACACGAAACCATTCCGTCCACGAGGCGCCCTCGTACAAGGTTTGGTAGAAGAACATAAACAACGGCTTCTGCAACATAAATATGCAGACAAACAAAAAATATGTCTTGAGGAATCCTATCAGTCTTTCTTTCATCAAAGTCTTGTCTTAATACAGATTATATTCGGCAAAAATAAACTATTTTATTCTATTTCTCGCCAATATTGGTTAAGAAATGCGTGAAAGATAAGCAGATATGACTTTTTTACCGGTTGCGTTTCAGGTACAGGCGGTCGCTGATCGTAGCGGGAAGTTCATTCTCATAATGGGTTACCATAATCATTGTTTTATCCCGGCGGGCGCAGAAAGCCTCTATGATCTTCTTTACTCGGCGGCGATTGTAGGTATCCAGTCCATGCAACGGTTCGTCAAGAATCAGCAGCTCGGGATCTTTCACGAAAGCGCGTGCCAACAACGCAAGACGTTGTTCGCCGCTGGAGAGTTGCAGGAAAGGTTTATCCTTCAATCCGGCTACGCCAAAAACATCCATCCACCACTCACACACAGCCATTTGTCCGGCATGCGGACGCTTGTACAAACCGATACTGTCATGTAGTCCGGAAGCAACGATTTCAATAGCCGGCAGGTTCTTCAGATAGGCCCGGTGCATCTCCGGGCTGACGTAGCCTATATGTTTTTTTATTTCCCAAATGCTCTCGCCTGTACCGCGCTTACGCCCAAACAGACTGATGTCGCAGGCGTAAGATTGAGGATTGTCTGCACACACCAGACTGAGTAAAGTGGATTTTCCCGCACCGTTCTCACCACTCAATGCCCACTTCTGCCCGCGCATCACCGTCCAGTCCAATTCCTTCAGAATCGTACGGTCATCATAACGGATGCTGACCTTGTTCAGACGGACCACTTCGTCTGAGGTAAAATTCGTATTTTCATACGGAAGGTCCATTATACGCTGCTGCAATTCACCGAAAGAAGCGGCATCTGCCTCAACACGAATAGCATCCCGTTCACGAAAAGTCCGCAAATAGGCGGCACGTTCCATTTTCTCTCCCACCACCCCATTTTCAACGGGAACCACATGAGTGATAAAAGACGGCACATCGTCCAACATAGAAAGAACCAGCACGATTTGCAGGGAAGCAAGTTGGGCCAGCTTTTCCAAGACATTAAACAACAACTCGCGGGTTGCAGCATCCAACCCGATGAAAGGATTGTCCATGATGAGAATACGCGGAGCTGTGAGCAACGTCTTCGTCAACTGAAACTTACGAAGTTCGCCGCTGGAAAGGAGAATAATTTTCTTGTCGAGCATCGGTTCGATACGGAAAAGTCCGAATAGCTGTTGCCTGAGGGCTTCATCCTTCACCTCGCCCAATAATTCGCGCACCAGCGGGGCATCTTCCTGATCGTGGGCGTTCCAACGTTGCTGATAGTAGTAATTGGCATCGGCTGAACCGTAGGTGTCGCGAAAGGCGATGTACTTGATGTTGTCGTAAGCGGTTTGCGTAGCGGAAGGGCGGAAATCATAAGTCAGCACGCCATCACGCAAAGGGTATTTGCCCGTAAGCAAGTCTACCAGCAGGCTTTTTCCGGCTCCGTTAGGGCCTACAATAGCGATGTGTTCTCCGTCGAGAAAGTCGAGCGTGACAGGGTTTGATAAACGGACAAGCGGGTTGCGGGCTACGCCTCCCGCTATATGTAAGGTGTGTTGTTGCATCCTGACGATGGGTTGGGTTTTAAACGGGGCAAAGATAAACAGTTTTTTTATTAACCGAAGCGGGATTGTACACTTTTTATTTTGTCTTCTTCGGATGTGGCGACTTCCGTATGCAGCAGCTTCCCTCTCCAATCCCTTTGTTCATGCGGAATACGGATGAACAAACTATAAGCAGATTTTCCACACGAAGTACAGCGTCAGTTTATCCCCATTAAACTACCGGTTTATTAGGAATAAACTCCAAGTTTATCCCTAATAAACTTGGAGTTTAAACTAAGCAAACAAAAATATACTCTGAAGAAACAGTCAGGTATGCGCTGAAGAAAGAATCAGCGTACACTGAAGCAACAATCAGTACGCCCTAAAGAAGAGCCATATCTCCTGAAGGGAATTTTATCTGTCCAGATGTAAGAAATGAAAGTTAGGGGTATATTCCGTTCTCCGGCTTCCTTATTTATAAAAAATCAGCGCCGACTGTGCCGGAACAAATACTTCCGGCCCGTATATCGTCCCCAAGCCCTGCTCACTGATGAACCCGTCTTTGCAGACTACCGTATATCTGCCTTCGGGCACCGGCACTTTGGCTATCTCTTTACGTGAGTTCAATATCACATAAATATCTCCCCACGCGTCTCCACCTGCATTTTCCTTCAAGTGATAGGCCACCACATTGCTGCCCTCAAGCGGCAGGAACTCCAGATGTCTGCGAACCAAGTCGGCATCTCCCAAGCGGAAAGCCGGATGGTTCTTACGCAACTGAATCAATCCTTTATAATAAGCGAACACATCGGCATGTTCCATTTTACGCCTCCAGTCGATAGCATTGATAGAGTCAGGGCTTTGGTAGCTGTTATGTATCCCCTTCTTATCGCGCATCACTTCCTCGCCGGCATAAATAAAGGGTACGCCCTGCGAAGTGAACACCGCCGTCTGCGCCAGCTTGTCCAACCGGGCCAGTTCTTCGGGAGTAATACCAGGAAGGCTGGCTTTCAGCCTGTCCACCAAACACATATCATCGTGACAAGACACATAGCTGATCATCTGCGTGGGTTGTTCCGCCCAAGGAGCCTTGCTGTAATTCACCTGTCCGTTGTCGACTTGCGGATGCTTGATAGCGCCGACAATACCGAATTTAATGCTTTCTTCCCCTCCCGGCAGTCCAGCAAGGAATGCTCCCTGATGATTATCGTTGAACGGGCCGCGCAATGCGTCGCGCATCTCGTCGGAGAACGCGGCAATACCCGGCATCTTATAAGTATTGGCCTTCATTGCCAGTGAGTCCTGTGGCAACTGAGGAGCCGACGCTGCCCAGCCCTCTCCATAAATAAAGATAGTAGGATCGGCCGCCGTTGCCGCCTTGCGTATCTCATTCATGGTTTCAATGTCATGAATACCCATTAGATCGAAGCGGAAACCGTCGATATGGTACTCATTTATCCAATGCAAGACAGACTCTATCATATATTTACGCATCATAGGACGGTCACTTGCCGTTTCATTGCCGCAAGCAGAAGCATCCGCAAAACCGCCGTCCGGCTTCTGGCGATAGAAATATCCGGGAACAGTACGCTCAAAATTACTCTCAGAGGTGTTGAAAGTATGATTATACACCACATCCAGCACAACGCGAATGCCTGCTTTATGCAAAGCCTGCACCATTTGTTTGAATTCGCGGATACGCACATCCGGTTTGTAAGGATCGGTAGAGTACGACCCGTCGGGCACATTATAATTCTGTGGATCGTAGCCCCAGTTGTATTTATTCTCGTCCAACTTGGTTTCGTCCACTGAGGCATAGTCATAGGAGGGCAAGATATGTACGTGTGTCACTCCCAGTTCCTTCAAGTGGTCGATACCGGTTGCCAGTTTATCGGGACTGACCGTTCCCGTTTCCGTCATGGCAAGGAACTTACCTTTATTTTTAATGCCTGACGACGGATCTACCGAAAAATCACGATGATGTACCTCATAGATAATCACATCCGCAGGCGACGCCAATGGCGGACGCTGATCCTCTTCCCAGCCTTCCGGATCGGTTTCACGCATATCGATAATGGCGGCACGCTTTCCGTTCACACCTACTGCATGCGCATTGATGCCCGGTGTATCACCCAGCCACTTACCGTCGATTTTCACATTGAAAGTATAGAACTTGCCTTTCAAGTCCTGCTCTACCTTAGCCGTCCACGTACCGTTTTCAGCCGGCGACATGACCACTGTTTCATAAGCATGCCCGCCGTCTCCCGCATCGTACAGCATCAGGCGCACTTCGTCCGCCGTAGGCGACCAAAGCGTAAACTGCGTGGCGTCCGGACTATATTTCATTTCCGTCAGGCTGCCCGTACGGACAGGATAAAGCTCATAAGAGGTGTATTCTTTCTTCGAGGGGGCGCAACTGACAACTGTTGTCGCAGCTACTCCGATAATGACAAGATCGTTTAGTTTCATGGCAGTATTTCTAAGTATTAAAGTACAAAATATTAAGGTGAGGTTATCGTTTCACTTTGCCGGGATTCTTGGCCACAAAATCCTTCCAACTGTGGTAACCTTTCTCTGCTGCAGGACGCCCCATTTGAAGAAAATGACAGTAAGCGGCGGCAAGTCCGTCGGTGGCATCCAGAAATACTGGCATTTCTTCTTTTGGAAAATGAAGCATGCGTTGCAGCATATCCGCCACTTGTTCTTTGGATGCCTGACCGTTTCCTGTTATCGCCATTTTTATCTTCAACGGAGCATACTCTGTTATCGGAATGTCACGACTCAAAGCCGCAGCCATAGCTACTCCCTGAGCGCGTCCCAACTTCAACATCGATTGCACATTCTTACCAAAAAAAGGCGCTTCAATAGCAAGTTCGTCCGGCAGGTAACTTTCAATGATACTCAACACCCTTTCGTGGATATGGCGAAGTTTCAGATAGTGGTCACCGAACTTACGAAGGTCTATGATGCCCATAGCAATCATCTCAGGCTTTACTCCCGCCACACGCAGCACTCCATACCCCATAATAGTGGTACCGGGGTCAATGCCCAAAATGATTTTTTCCTTTACCGGCTGTATCACACTATCACCTCCATCAACGTCGGAAAACCGATTACTTTATCATTAAAGATTCTCAGTAATTCCTCATTCAGCTTTACGCCCTGCTCCTGATGCCAGTGATGCAGTTTGGCAGAATTCTCAACTTCAAACTGTACAGAGTAACAGATACTTCCTTCCTCAATATGACTCAGTATGCGTGCTATGCGCGGGGCATACAGCGTACCATGTTTTTCTACTTCGGGAAGGTAAAACTCCTGCATCCAGGCAAGGAAGAATTTTTCCTGTCCTTCTTCCACGTGATAGGTCGTATTATATATCAACATAATTTCTTTTTTCATTTTGTTTCGCAAACATAGCAATTATTTCAGAATAATGCATTATATTTGCACCATCAAAAACGAAAGCAAGCCTGCAAACGTTGGCAACGGGGCGTTAGCTCATCTGGCTAGAGCGCGACACTGGCAGTGTCGAGGTGATGAGTTCGAGTCTCATACGCTCCACTCCAAAAATGTCAAAAACAATGATGTAAAACCTTGAATTTTAATAATTCAAGGTTTTTCTTTTTCTTATGCTTCCTCTTCAAGCCATTCCATCCTACCCTCTTTACAAAATACGGATAAGATTCTGATACACAAAGCGGAAAAAAGATTCATGATACACTATGCTGCCAATATAACCTTATATAAATAAGGTGTGACAAACACTTCCCAAAAGAATACAAGAAAAAACTTCATAATCGACCTGACCAGCCTATGAAATAAAATATTATCTTTGCGGACATTTTAGTATTCATCTTAATCATAATCTAATACTATGTATAAAATTTTTAGAGGCTTTCCATTGGTGGAGGCTTATCAAGATTTAAAAAAAGCCAAACGGTTGGCAGAGAGCCAAGCTGTAGCCCGATGTATAAAGCTGGTTATAGCAATCACCATATCCCTTACCCTATGGTTGCTTCCAACTGAAGCATTTGGCATAAGTAATCTGACTATTATTGAACAGAGGCTGATTTCTATTTTCATTTTTGCCACACTGATGTGGGTTTTCGAAGCTGTCCCCGCATGGACCACGTCAGTCTTGATTGTAGTACTGCTCCTACTTACCGTTTCAGACAGCAGTTTGTGGCTGTTTGTACAAGGAATTCCGACAGAAGAACTGGGACAAACGGTAAAATATAAATCCATCATGCATTGTTTTGCCGATCCCATTATCATGCTGTTCATAGGTGGGTTTATACTCGCTATTGCTGCGACTAAGAGTAATTTGGATGTATTACTGGCTCGTGTCATGCTGAAACCTTTCGGAACCCAGTCCCGTTATGTACTGCTGGGATTTATTCTTGTCACAGCGGTATTTTCAATGTTCCTCAGCAATACAGCTACAGCCGCCATGATGCTTACTTTCCTAACTCCTGTATTAAAGGTGCTTCCGGCAGACGGAAAGGGGAAAACAGGGTTGGCTATGGCAATTCCGGTTGCGGCTAATATAGGGGGGATGGGAACTCCCATAGGTACGCCACCCAATGCCATCGCTTTGAAATATCTGAATGATCCGGAAGGGTTGAACCTGAATATCGGTTTTGGGGAGTGGATGGGATTTATGCTGCCCTATACAATGATTGTGCTGTTCATTGCCTGGTTCATCCTACTGAAACTATTCCCTTTCAAACAGAAAAGCATTGAGCTGCAAATTGAAGGTGAAGCGAAGAGAGACTGGCGGTCAATTGTAGTATATATCACTTTTGCAATCACAGTGCTGTTATGGATGTTTGACAAGTTTACAGGAGTAAACTCGAATGTAGTGGCTATGATTCCGGTAGCTGTATTCTGCATAACAGGAGTCATCACCAAAAGAGATCTGGAAGAAATCAGCTGGAGTGTTCTATGGATGGTTGCCGGTGGATTCGCATTGGGAGTAGCTTTACAGGAAACCGGACTAGCCAAACATATGATCGAATCCATTCCGTTCAATACATGGCCACCCGTATTGATGATTATCGGCTCCGGACTGATTTGTTATACAATGGCAAACTTCATTTCACATACGGCTACTGCCGCACTGCTTGTTCCAATTCTGGCCATAGCCGGTAGCAGCATGCGTGAAAATCTGTCCGCATTAGGCGGTGTAGAGACATTACTGATAGGTGTGGCAATAGGCTCGTCACTAGCTATGATATTACCCATCAGTACCCCTCCCAACGCATTGGCACATGCTACGGGCATGATACAGCAGAAAGACATGGAAAAGGTAGGAATAATCATGGGAATTGTCGGACTGATACTGGGATACACAATGCTGATTATACTCGGATCACACAAAATGTTATAAAAACTCTCTACAATTAAAGGGCTGTTTTTATGACAGCCCTTTAATTGTAGTTTATCCAGTAATACGAACGCACGCTAAATACGACATTCTAGTTTTCCATGTTTGGCAAACAAATTAATCAGATTCTCCACTGATATACATCATCCGAAAGACACAGATACTATACCGGAGAAAAAGTTATAGCATTATTCTCTTTCATCATTTAGGCAGCAGGGCGTACAATACCGTCTTCTTCGCAACGTTTCTGCATGTGCTTGATACGCTTTTGTGTCTCCGGATGCGAGGAAAACATCTTTTGAATGTAACTTTGTTTACTGCCGGAATCGCCTTCAAGGTTCATTAGCTTTTCAAAAGACATGACGATACCCCATGGATTCCTTCCTTGTGCTACAAGAAAGTCATATCCACAGTCATCCGCCTCATTCTCTTGTTGCTGTGAGAACTTTGCATTCATAAGCGATTGTCCCAAAGAACCAAGTTGAGATTCGGTAAGGGCTGCCACCTTACCGCTGGTAGATGCCACCACATCTTTGAGGGCCCCTGTGAGAAGTTCGTTTTTGAAAGCGTTTTTAGAATGACGTTTGAGTACATGCCCGATTTCGTGACCGATAATGCCAAGCAACTCATCATCATTCATGATATCCATAAGTGAAGAAAATACACGTACACTTCCGTCAGGACACGCAAAAGCATTGATATCAGTTACATGATATACTTTGAAATTCAAAGGAATACCATCGGCATCAGTAATACCTTCAGTAAGTTTCCTGAGGCGCTGCACGTAAGGATTATCTTCGGGCAACACAGGATTATGCTCATCCATCCAGTCCACAGACTCCTTGACGTACTCAGCCATCTGTTCATCCGTAAGAGTAAACGCTTTTACGGCTTTTGCTGCTCCACCTATAGCTTTCTTTATGTTGAACTGTGCATAGGTCGGGGTGACAATGATAAAAAATATCATTACCACGAAAATTTTAAAAACCACTTTTTTCATATAATTTATAATTTTATATTTTTGCTATTGCAAAAGTAGCAAATTATAAGAATTTGAATATAATCATGAAAATAAAAAAAAGCCGACGTAATATTTTTATCATTACGCTCACCATTCTCCTTATATGTCTAGCCACAGGAGCTTATTCACTATCGCAATATACACTTATCCACCCCATTACGCCAATAATGTGCTTTTCTGTATTGTCCCTGCTTTCAGGTATTTTCTTTTATAAAGCAAAAATATGGATATGGATAACAGGCTCAGCGCAATTTCTCCCGAACGCCCTATGTCACTTTTTCTGTACATGTATCATCAGCTTGTCGTTGTTTTACATTTGCAATTACACTTTCGCCAACGATGAAGAAGGAAGTATAAGAAAGACTATTGTAGAGGAGAAATATAAAAAAGTGCATCACAAGTCACGTCGCATAGGGAGAAATCGTTATACACAAGGAGAAGCATACAATGTGTATTATATGAAAGTAAAGTTAGGCAATGAACATATAAAAGAACTTCAAATAGAACAGAAAAGATATGCACAGCTACACGAAGGAGATACTGTGCCGCTATTCGTATCCAAAGGGCTATTCAACATTTTTGTAATAAAATACAACCATATATCGAAATATACCAATGAAAGCAGTTACAGAAATCAATTCAAAAAACAGCATTAACCGCGTAACAAAAGGTGCATATTTGGATGCGCCATGCTTTGGCCTTGTGAAATTTAGAAGACGAACGGACACCCCCTTGACGAAACATTAGTATACATGATTATTTATCTATTTAATGGTATTTTAATCAACATTTTATAATTTTGCGGTACATATCGAATTATATATGAAAACGCTTTTGAATACCGAACGGATTTTACTTCTTGTTATTTTCCTTATTAGTGGTACTGTGAGTAAGGGGCATGTTTATAAGTATATAGGCTTGGAAGATGGTCTAAACAATCAGAAAATATATCATATCCAGAAAGACCAGCGAGGATATATGTGGTTTCTGACCCAAGAAGGAGTAGACCGTTATGATGGAAAACATATTAAACACTACAATTTTTCAGATGACAGTATGAAACTGGATTCGAGAATTGCCTTGAATTGGCTCTATATGGACACTGGAAATGTATTATGGATAATCGGTCAAAAAGGTCGTATTTTCAAATATGATTCGCAGCATGATAAATTTAAACTAGTTTACGCACATCCGGAACTGATCAGAAATAAGTCGCAAGCATTCCTGAACCATGCATATTTGGATAAAAATGATAGAATCTGGCTATGCTGTAAAGATAGCATTACATGGTATGATATTCGTACCGGAACGACTCTACATATACCGACGCCGGTCAACGGTGAAATAGCCACCATTGAACAGACAGACGACAACCATTTCTTTATCGGTACAGGAAGCGGGCTGTTTCGCGTCCGGGCAGAAAAGACTGCGCTAAAGCAGGTGGCTGACGAAGCTGTGAAAAATATTGATACACCAATACATGAACTCTATTATCATGCCGTTTCAAAACAACTATTTATAGGGAACTATAAAGAAGGAATACTTGTATATGATATAGGGAAAACAGGAAAAGTCATCCCCTGCCAATCACCCAATAATGTAGAGGTAAACCAAATCGTTGCATTGAACCCTCATGAACTTCTAGTAGCCACTGGCGGGAAAGGTGTATACAAATTAGATGTGGACACATATATGAGTGAACCCTATATAACAGCTGATTATAGCAATTATAACGGAATGAACGGAAACAATATCAATGACATTTATGTGGATGAAGAGGAACGCATCTGGCTTGCCAATTATCCTACCGGTATTACAATCCGCAACAACCGTTATAGGAGTTACGACCTGATAAGACATTCTCTCGGCAACAAGCATTCACTGGTGAACGATCAAGTTCATGATGTAATGGAGGACAGTGATGGTGACCTCTGGTTTGCAACCAGTAATGGTATCAGCCTTTATCAGACGGACACCAAAGAATGGCATTCCTTCTTCAGTTCCTTTGACCCGATACCAGATGATAAGAATCATATATTCTTAACACTCTGTGAAGTTTCTCCCGGTGTCATATGGGCCGGTGGTTTTACGTCAGATATATGTAGAATAGAAAAAAAGAAAGGATTTAACATAAGCTATCTATCTCCTACCACTATTGCAGGGGTACGTCCTGACCAATATATATATGACATCAAAAAAGATTCGAACGGTGATATTTGGTCCGGTGGATATTACCATTTGAAGCGCATCAATCTTGAGAACAAAAGTGTACGTTTATATCCAGGAGTAACTTCTATTACCACTATTCAGGAAAAAGACACCCGGCAAATGTGGATTGGGACAAGAATGGGACTCTACCAGCTTGACAAGGAATCGGGAATTTATCAATACGTTGACTTGCCTATTGAATCTCCTTATATATGCGCATTGCACCAAAGAGACGACGGTATCTTATATATCGGCACTCGTGGAGCCGGACTGCTTGTATATGACATCAATAAAAAGAAGTTTATCCACCAATATCGTACAGAAAACTGTGCACTGATTTCCGACAATATCTATACAATTCTTCCGCGCCAAGACGGGAGTTTGCTCATGGGTACAGAAAACGGAATCACCATTTACTCACCCAAAGCACACTCTTTCCGCAATTGGACAAGGGAACAAGGCTTGATGAGCATCAATTTTAATGCCGGCTCTGCTACCACCTACAGCAAAAACGCACTTGTTTTTGGTGGCAATGACGGTGCAGTCAGGTTTCCAACAGACATAGAGATACCAGAACCGCATTACTCGCGTTTGTTACTGCGCGATTTCATGATAGCCTATCATCCCGTATATCCGGGTGATGACGGTTCTCCGCTGGAAAAGGATATTGACGAAACTGACCGGCTAAAACTGACCTACGGACAAAACTCCTTTTCCCTTGACGTAGCCTCCATTAATTATGATTACCCTTCCAACATTCTGTATTCATGGAAAATTGACGGCTTTCATAAAGAATGGAGCCGTCCTAGCCAAGACAACAGGATTATTGTAAGAAATCTGCCTCCCGGCAATTATACGTTACAGATTCGCGCCATATCCAATGAAGAAAAATATAAGACTTATGAGACAAGAAATATTCAGATTATCATAACGCCTCCAGCATGGGCCAGTATATGGGCTATGGCAGGATACGTGCTCTTGCTGGTACTGGTCACGAGTATCATATTCCGTATCATCATGTTACACAAGCAAAAGAAGGTTTCGGATGAAAAAACACGCTTTTTCATTAATACAGCCCACGACATACGCACACCGCTCACATTAATAAAGGCTCCACTGGAAGAAGTTATAGAAAACCATATGGTAACAGAGCAGGCACTACCGCATATAAATATAGCTCTCAAAAATGTAAATGCATTGCTCCAACTGACGACCAACCTGATAAATTTCGAACGAATAGATATCTACTCTTCCACACTTTATGTTTCCGAATATGAACTGAACTCCTACATGAACAATGTTTGCGCCACTTTCCGCAAATATGCCGAGATGAAACATGTCAGGTTTGTTTATGAAAGCAATTTTGACTATCTAAATGTGTGGTTTGACAGTGACAAGATGGGATCTATTCTAAAGAATATCCTGTCAAATGCATTGAAATATACCCCTGAAGGCGGTAGCGTACACATTTATGCCTGCGAAGAAGGAAATTCTTGGAGTATCGAAGTGAGAGATACCGGAATCGGTATTCCCTCATGTGAACAAAAAAAATTGTTCAAGAATTATTTTCGAGGAAGTAATGTCATTAACCTAAAAGTAACAGGTAGTGGAATCGGACTGATGCTGGTATACAAACTGGTCAAATTACATAAAGGTAGGATTCAAATTCAGAGTACTGAACATCAAGGTACATGTGTACAAATTACTTTCCCGAAAGGAAATAGTCATCTCCATAAAGCAAAATTTATTTCTCCTAAGACTTTGGATGAACATCCGGAGACTATCATACCCAGTAAAGATACTTCAGAAGCACCATTCATGGAAATATCTCAAGAAAGCAGTTCTTTACAACGTATCCTGATAGTAGAGGACAATGATGATTTACGCAATTATCTTGTTGATATGTTTAAAGCAGGATATAATATCCAGTCCTGCCCCAATGGAAAAGAGGCATTGATCATAATACGGGAATTTAATCCGGATCTCGTCATATCCGACATAATGATGCCCGAAATGACCGGAGATGAACTCTGCTCAATTATAAAAGGTAATCTTGAGATGTCTCATATTCCGGTCCTTTTACTGACCGCACTGGGTGATGAGAAAAACATGCTCGAAGGATTGAAAACCGGAGCAGACGCCTACATCATCAAACCTTTCAGTGTGGGAATACTCAAGGCAACAGTTAAGAATATACTTGCAAATCGTGCTCTGCTCCGTCTGGTTTATAACAGCATCGAAGACAAAGAGCAGAGCCTTCCGACTAATTGCACCAATACTTTAGATTGGAAATTCATAGCCTCTGTCAAGGAATGTATAGAGAACAACATGGGAAACTCGGACTTCAATGTAGATATACTCAGTAGTCAGCACCACATGAGCCGTACAAGTTTTTTCAATAAATTAAAGGCATTGACCGGCTATGCTCCGGCTGATTACATCCGGATGATACGTTTGCAACATGCTGCAAAACTACTGAAACAAGGTGAATATACAATAACGGAGATTGCTGACATGATTGGATTTTCGGACGCTAAATACTTTCGTGAGGTATTTAAGAAATATTACAATGTAAGTCCAAGCCAGTTCAATAAAAATCCAGAAAATTGACGAGGGATTTTTACGATAAACAGAACGTTGAATTTTGGAGACGACTTGCTTTTTTAACAAATTGATGCCATACGACTCTCCTGTTTGAGAACTCCGGGACTTTCCAAAATCGGGGATACCTGTTCTAATCGTTTCTTATGCATATCTGACAGCTTTTTAAATAACTATTCGGATTAATATAGCAAAACATCCACTGGCATATTGCATAGTAACTTATAAATCAATATCTTTGTTGTGTAAATAGTATCAAAGCTCGCTGTTTTATCAAACATAGTAAACTGATAATCAACAACATTTCAACACAAACAATATCAAAATGATCGGTTCAAATTTAATACGATCCATTTGCTTTATTAAATGAAAGTTTCCTCATGGAAAAGATTCGAACTATATTAAAGGCCCAAATCAGTCTACTGACATTCATCTTACTTTTCATAAGTTTGAATTCTTTCTCAGCCAATGTCAAGTTTTACAACATCAGTGATATTTATGGCATAACATCAGGAGAAGCATTTTCTGTCTGTAAAGATCAATATGGTTTTATTTGGGCTTCTACTAAAACAGGGGTTTTGAGAGTTACCGAAGGCGATTGCCGCAATTATGAACTGCCTTGCAAAACCACTGATTTTGTATTCGTAAAGTTGACTTACGGCAATTCACAACTATTCTCATACACCAATAATAGTCAGATATTTCATTACGATGAAGTCACTGACCGTTTCCTTTTTCTGACAGACCTACGGGAAAAAACCGGCAACAGTCACATCACCATAGGAACCATCGTTACAGATAAAAAAGGTAACCTTTGGATTGCCTCTTCAACAGGTCTGTTCAAATACGAAAACAATATACTAACAAAAATCACACAAACGGAAGAAGAGATAAAGCATCTCACCTTCTATGATAAAAATCATTTGTTTTATATAACATCAACAGGTATCTCATTGCTGGATATATCAACATCAAAAAGTCGCCTTATCTACCCCAACGATACAAAAGATTTCCGCCAGATAGCCAGCCTATACTATGACGAACAACTAAACCGTCTATGGATCGGTACCGGAGCCGCCGGACTTTTTTATTATGATATAATTAAAAAAACTCTATCACCCATACCACTAAAGGGCTTTCCCAAACAACCAATTCTTGCCATAAAAAAAGATATCAACAATACTCTTTTGATTGGTATTGATGGTCAAGGAATATGGAATATCAGCGAAAAAGGAGATAAACTTCTCAATATTTATAAAGAAGACCTAAATAACCCCTTTTCACTTCGAGGTGATGGAGTATACGACATTTTCTGTGATAAATCCCGAAACTGGGTAGCTACATACACCGGTAAATTATCTTTTTTTGAAAACGTAAACTCACAGATTACCCCCATTGCATATCAGATTAATAACCCGAACTCTTTAGGAAACAACTATGTCAACAAGATTATGGAAGATCATGAAGGGCATATATGGTTTGCTACAAACAACGGTCTAAGCCGATGGAATCCGGTATCCAATAAGTGGAATCATTACTATCAGAACAAATCAGAGCAAGCAAAGGTCTTTTTGACTTTATGCGAAGATAGTCAAGGGCGTATTTGGGCGGGCAGTTATTCTTCCGGCGTCTACCTGCTGGATAGAAAAACCGGACAAACACTTCAACACTATTCTTCTAAAACTCATACTCCCGGCTTTTCAGGAGATTTTATCTTTGACTGTTTTGTGGATGAAGAAGGAGATGTGTGGATTGGCGGCAACCAAAATCTATCCTGCTATCGGATAAAAGAAAATTGTTTCCGGGAATACCCAATCCAACCAGTCAGCTCATTTGCCGAACTCTCTGCGGGAAAATTATTGCTCACAACCTCACGCGGTTTATTTTTGCTGGATAAAAATCATGGAACGATAGAGACCTTAGTTGAAGGCAGTTTGGCACAAGATATAGTAATAAACAACAATACGATATGGGTTGCGACTTGTAGAGACGGACTGATAAAATATGATTATGATAAGCGGCAAACAGAACGACTCACCACAGAATCGGGACTGACATCCAACTATGTAAACAGCATCTTATTGGATAACGGTTTCTTATGGATCGGTACGGAAAATGGTTTATGCAGGCTCAACATATTGAACAATGCAATCCGGTCGTATACTTCCGTCTACTCACTTTCAAACACAACTTTCTGCGTCAACTCCTGTACAAAGCTGAAGAATGGCAAACTGATTTGGGGAACCAATAACGGTGCAATCATGTTTGCCCCGGAACTGATTCATGAAACTCGTCCCCAAGGAAACATTTTTTTCCAAAATATCACTGTAAGCGGCCGTTCCATACGTACGATTCCCCATTTATTGAAAAATATTCCCGTCAATCAACAAAAGACACTATCACTGAACTATACTCAAAACAATTTCATGTTAGAACTCTTACCAACAGGAGGTTCTACCAGAAACATGAAATTCTCATGGCTATTAGAAGGATTGGATACAGACTGGAGTCGCCCCTCGGAACTTCATTTTATCAACTATACCAATCTTCCCGGTGGAGACTTCAAACTGCATATTAGAATGTATGACGGTTCGCTATCACAAATAATAGATGAGCGTAGCCTGAATATACATATTACACCTCCCTTTTGGAATACCTGGTGGTTTGCAACTCTTATAAGCCTATGTATCGTCAGTTATATTATTTACGCCTTCAAAAGTTACTCGAACCGCCTAAAACGAAAAAGTACCAATGACAGGCTTATTGCTGATGCAGCCCAAATACTGATGCAAGAAGAAATGCAACAAAGCGAATCAGGCTCTTGCAAAGAAAAATCCATACTCCAAAGCAAACCTAAAAGTAAGCCGAACGATCCCTTTGTAAACAAGGCGATAGCTGTCATTAATGAAAACATCGCCAACTATGAATTTGGAAAAGAAGAATTTGCTGCCGCAATGAACGTCAGTTCCTCACTCTTATACAAAAGAATCAAAGCATTGACAGATCAATCGCCATCCGACTTTATCAAAACGGTACGCATGAACCATGCACTCAAACTTCTGCAATCCGGCCAGTATACAGTAACCGAGGTCAGTGAACTTTCCGGTTTTTCCAGTCTCAGCATCTTCAGTCGTGCTTTTAAAAAACACTTTGGGAAAACACCTACCGAAATATAAGAAAATCGTCATACCCCATCCAAACCTCCTTATAGAGGCCTTTCTTACCTGAATTGCAAAATAAAATATCTGAAAAGGGAAGTCTGTTTTCTATTCCTACCCTACATTTGCAGACAGAACTTTTTAGATCATCAACATTATGAAAAACTAAAATGAAAGCAATGAACAAGTACTACATTCTTCTATTATTTTCCGTTCTTTTAACAGCATGCGAAAAAACGAATAACTGTTTTAAAACGATTTGCAATCCCGTCAATTTAAGTTATCGTTTCTCGCTATATTCACCTTCCTGGCGTGAAGCCGCAGATCCAAGTATGATAAAATTCAAAGATGAATATTACCTATTCTTGTCTAAATCCGGTGGTTACTTTCATTCAACAGACCTCATACACTGGAACCTAATAACTACTGACGATCTTCCTATTGAGAAATATGCCCCTACCGTCATGGAAATGAATGGAGAGATCTATTTCACAGCATCCATAGCAACCAACAAAATATATAAAAGCCGCGATCCTAAATCGGGGAAGTGGGAATTGGTAACCGACCAGTTCCCTTATATCTTGGCGGATCCAATGTTATTTTACGACTCGGATAATGATAAGGTTTATCTATACTACGGTTCCGGTGCAGCTACTCCTATGATGGGAATGGAACTGGACAAGAACTCCTTTATGCCCAAAGGAGAAGCCACTCCCCTATTCTACAGTAATGCCGAAAAATACGGTTGGGAAGTATCCGGAGATTATAATACCAATTATAAACACACCAGCTGGCTTGAAGGAGCATGGATGAACAAATACAAAGGAAAATACTATCTCCAATATGCAGTACCCGGTACGGAATTTAAAAGTTACAGCAACGGAGTTTATGTATCAGAGCACCCATTAGGCCCGTTTACCTTACTCCGACACAATCCTTTCTCCTATAAGCCTGAGGGTTTTGTCAATGGAATCGGGCATGGAAGCACATTTCAGGACATACATGGGAACTATTGGAACATCGGTACATCTACCATCTCCAAGAGACACATGTTCGAAAGACGAGTTTCATTATACCCTGTCTTTTTTGATAAGGACGGCGATGCTTATGCATACACCGCATGGGGGGACTATCCGATGATTGTTCCAGACAAGAAAGTATCCTCTCCGCAAGAATTATTCCCTGAATGGATGCTCTTATCATATAAAAAAGAAGTGAAAACATCATCTACACTGGAAGGATATCCCGCAGCAAATGCCGTAAATGAAGATATAAGGACATGGTGGAGTGCGAAAACCGCTGATAAAGGAGAATTCATGACGGTTGATTTGGGACAGAATTCCAAAATATATGCCATTCAAATTAATTTCGCCGATCAAGATGCTATGATATCCGGAAAAGTAGATTCCACCTTTTATCAATACAGAATAGAAGACTCCCAAGACGGCATTACGTGGAATACGACAGTAGACAAATCGGAGAACAAGGCAGAAGCTCCTAATGACTATATCCAATTGGACAAACCGGTTAACGCCAGATATGTCCGTATAACCAATATCTATTTCCCCTCCGGCAAATTTTCGATTTCCGGATTAAGAGTATTTGGAAAAGTAGACAAACCGCTTCCGGCTGTCGCCCAATTCACACAGCTGGTCAGAAGCAACGACAATCGCAGAACAATAGAATTGACCTGGAATGAAGTGAACGATGCTACCGGATACAACATCCGATTCGGTACAGATAAGGACAAGTTATATCATAATTATCTGGTATATCAAACTAATAAAGTCTCTATAAACATTCTGAACGCAGACCAGACCTACTATTTTACAATTGACAGTTTCAATGAAGCAGGAGTCACGAAAGGAAAAGAAATCAAAATCGTTCAATAAATATATTATATCATGAAAAAGAAATTAGCTCTATTTTTAGGATTAGTTCCATTCTTGGCAGCAGCCCAAAACCCGATCATCCAAACCAAATACACAGCCGATCCTGCCCCCATGGTACATAATGACACATTATTCCTTTATGTAGGATGCGATGAGGAAGATGCTCCTCACAATGCATATCTGATGAGAGAATACCGTCTGTACACCACAACCGACATGGTGAACTGGACAGACTGTGGAGCACCACTAAGGACAAGTGATTTCAAATGGTCGGCCGGAGATGCCAGTGCCGCACAATGCATAGAACGGAACGGCAAATTCTACTGGTATATATCCTCACAAAATAAATTCAGTCCGGGTTCATCAATTGGTGTAGCTGTTGCCGAAAGTCCCTACGGTCCTTTTAAAGACGCATTAGGAAAAGCTTTGGTAACCAACAATATGACTACCGCCGCCAAACACTCTTGGGATGATCTTGATCCGACGGTCTTTGTCGACAGTAACAAACAGGCATACTTATATTGGGGTAACGGAGTTTGCTATCAAGCCAAGCTGAATAAAGACATGATATCCCTGAACGGCCCGATAACAGCACTCGACATCAAAGATAAAACAGCCTTTTTCGGAAAGTTCACAGAAGCTCCCTGGGTATATAAGCGAAACAACCTATATTATATGATTTATGCCGCCGAATTTCCGGAGTCTATACATTATTCTACGGGACAAACAGCAGAAGGCCCTTGGAAAGCCGAAGGAGTGGTAATGCCATTAGAGAAAGGAAGTAATACCAACCATCCCGGCATAATAGACTATAAAGGCAATTCTTACTTCTTTTACCATAATGACGCGCTACCCGAAGGACACAGCTATTGCAGATCGGTATGCGTGGAGCAATTTACATACAATCCGGACGGAACCATACCACAACTGCACATGACCGATGAAGGCATTAAAAAAGGAGTAGGCACACTCAATCCTTACAAACGGACAGAGGCCGAAACCATAGCATGGGCACAAGGAGTCGTTTCAGCTACCGATAAAGAAACAGGTGTGTATATAACCTCTATCCACAACACCGACTACATCAAAGTGCGTGATGTAGACTTCGGCTCCAAAGGCGCCTCCCAATTTACAGTTTCTGCATCCAGCAGATACCATGGTGGAGAGATAGAGCTAAGAATCGATTCACTTGAAGGAGATGTAATCGGAAGCTTAAAAATCCCCTATACCGGAGAATGGAATAATTGGGAGCAACATTCTACCAACGTGAAAACAACTAAAGGAGTCCACGATTTATATCTTATTTTTAAAGGCAGAACTCCTCACGAACTTTTCAACTTCGATTATTGGATGTTTAAATAAATCAAACAAAAAACAGCAACTTATGAGTAAGAACCTTTTTCTAAGTATTTGCCTAGGGATATGCTCTCTTCCGGCAATGGCACAAAATCCTATTGTGCAGACCATGTACACTGCCGACCCGGCACCGCTGGTACACAACGACGTACTTTATCTCTATACCAGTCACGATGAAGATGCATCCACCTGGTTTGTTATGAACGACTGGAAACTATACACCACTACCGACATGGTGAACTGGACCGATCATGGCGCTGTACTCTCCTACAAGACGTTCAGTTGGGCAAAAGGAGACGCTTGGGCCATGCAATGTGTGGAAAGAGATGGGAAATTCTATGCGTACGTACCCGTAACATCACGCGCAACCAATAGCGCTGCAATTGGCGTAGCAGTATCCGACAGTCCCTACGGACCTTTTATCGACCCATTGGGAAAGCCGTTAGTGCAAAGTAAGAAAGGAGATATTGACCCTACCGTATTCATTGATGATGATGGACAGGCATATCTTTACTGGGGAAATCCATTCTGCTATTACGTAAAGTTGAATGAAGATATGATCTCTTATGAAGGAGATATCGTACGCGTTCCAATGACGGAAGAAGCATTTGGCAAACGGGAAGGCAACGTAAAAGAACGACCGACATTATATGAAGAGGGACCTTGGCTGTATAAACGCAATGACCTTTATTATTTACTGTGGGCAGGCGGCCCTATTTCCGAGCATCTTGGCTATTCAACCAGCAAAAGCCCTCTCGGTCCCTGGAAATACGGTGGAGTGCTTATGCCTACGGAAGGGAGAAGTTTCACCAACCACCCCGGAATTGTGGACTATAAAGGAAATACATATTTATTCTATCACAGCGGAGCGCTTCCCGGAGGTTCCGGTTTCACACGCTCAGTATGTGTAGAGCAGGTAGAATTCAACAAAAACGGTTCCATCAAACCTCTAAAAATGACAGAAGGCATCCAGCAAGGGCTCACTACCCTAAATCCGTACCGAAAGACAGAAGCAGAAACCATAGCATTTTCCGAAGGGGTAAAAGCTGCACAGAATACAGAGGTAGGAGTATTTGTCAATGCCATGCACAACAATGCATATACCAAAGTTAAAAACGTCAATTTCCGCGATTACGGCCCCAGTAAATTTACGGCGAGAGTAGGAACCACACACAATGGCGGCGTGACCATGGAAATCCGACTCGACAGTCCGCAAGGACAACTGTTGGGAACGACAAGAGTGCCGCTGACCGGAGGCGATGACAGATGGGCATTGGTGACCACCGAAACAGCTAAAGTCACAGGAGTGCACGACCTGTATTTCATCTTCAAAGGAGAAAAGCCCGGCAGAATCATGTATTTTGACTATTGGATGTTTTCTAAGTAAACTCTTAAATTAATCTATCAACTATCATGAAACATCTATTTTCTATTATACTCGGATTGCTGTCATTCTGCCAGTTACAGGCCCAATCGTGGACAGCCGACAACGGTAACGGAACCTTCACCAACCCTCTATTCTACGACGAGTTCACTGACCCAGACCTGATACGCGTGGGAACAGACTTTTACATGGTGGCCAGTTCCATGCATGCCATGCCGGGACTACCGCTGTTACGTTCCAAAGATTTGGTCAATTGGGAGTTTGTGACGTACATCTTTGACAGACTTGATTTAGGACCGGACTTCCACTTGGAAGGCGACAAAGGTATCTACGGAAACGGAATATGGGCTCCTGCCATTCGCTATCACAAAGGTACTTTCTATGTATTCGTCAATGTAAACGACCATGGTTTACAAGTGTTTTCCGCCAAAGACCCTGCCGGTCCCTGGATACATAAAAACATGGGTGGCAGAATTTACGATTTGGGAATACTGTTTGACGATGACGACAAAATATATGCCGTACATGGTTACGACGAGGTACGGCTGATTCAGCTTAAGCCCGATTTCAGCGGCTATGTGGAAGGGAGTGAGAAGGTTATTATCCCTAAAGGCAACGCTATGGGAGAAGGACATCATTTCTACAAGATAAACGGGAAATACTATATCATCAGTGCAGACTACGCGCCCGTAGGCCGCATGCAATGTGCTCGCGCCGACAAGCCGGAAGGCCCTTACGAAACAGCCGTTATCAGTAACCGCGAAACAATGGGCACACAACGCGGATGGTGGTCGAACGAGTTTGGTTTTTGGTCCGATATTCCCAATGAAGGAGACAAAATAACATTCACCGCCCCGAATCCGGACGCTTACTATGCCGTACCACTACATCAAGGCGGAATTGTGGACTTGCCAAATGGTGAATGGTGGGGCGTTTCGATGATGGACGTTAAATCCGTCGGACGTTTGACTTTCCTTTCTCCGGTAACATGGAAAAACGGTTGGCCGTTTTTCGGGATAGAGAATAATCTGGGACGTTCGCCCCGCACATGGTTCAAACCGAATGTAGGGATTGAAACAACGCCCCATACTACTTACGAGCGTAATGATGATTTCTCCGGAAAGGAGCTGAAACCCATTTGGCAATGGAACCACTACCCCGTAGAAAAAAAGTGGACGTTAAAAAACGGAACATTACGTTTGCACACAATGCCGGCAAAGAGTTTTATGCATGCCAAAAATTCATTAACACAACGGGCTGTCGGACCTGAATCAAATGCAATTGTGGAACTGAACACAAAATCACTGAAAAAAGGTGATGTAGCCGGATTGGCTTTACTGAATGTTCCCTATTATTGGGTCGGAGTTTTACGCACCGGAAAGGGAGATATTATCCGCTTTTACGACTTGGTTAAGAACATAAAAATCGATGAGCCCATTTCAACAGAAAAGGTATATTTCCGCGCCGAAGGAGATTTCGATAATGATTTGGCAAAACTGAGTTACAGCACTGATGGCACAAACTTCAAGGCAATGGGAACTAATTTACGTTTAGGCTATCAAATGAAAACTTTCCAGGGAGTGAGATTTGCCTTGTTTGCCTACAACACAGAGGGAAAAGATGGAGGATATGCCGAATTCGACAACTTCAAAATCGAGGAGCCGCTTGCCGACCGGTCCACCAATCTTCCTATCGGGAAAGTGATTACTCTCAAGAATTTAGCGAATAATACTTTTACATGGACAAACTCCCGCCGCATATTGCGCAGTGCAGATGTCAATAGCAATGAATACGATCCGAAAGGCAGCCAATTCAGAATTCATGACCGCGGAAAAGGTCGTGTAGCTTTAGAAGCAATGGATGGAAGCGGCTTCCTGACCGTTACAGGTGAAGGCCTTTCAGGGGATGTACGTCTAACGGACAAGGAAAGCGATGCCAGCCTATTCATGTGGCAGGATATGCTTCGCAATCAGTGTATGTTGCTGTCACTCAAGACCAATCGCTATATAGGTATAGATATACTTACCGGTGAACCCTATTCGGCAGACTGGCCCGGTTCAAATACCACACGAACCAACGGAGTGGTTTTTGAATGGAGTGTTGTACAATAGCCAAGGCTCTCAAATCCATCCCACGAGATAAATAAATCCATCCCACGAGACAAAATAATTCATCTCGTGGGACAAATAAATCCGTTCCACGAGACGAATATTTTCATCCCATGGGACGGATTTTTCCGTTCTTTGAGGTCAGGCGCAAAGATACGCAAACATTCAGAGGAGGCGGTTCGGGTTAATTAAAAATAATATGCAGTGATTGAAGGTAGAACAACGATAAAATTGTATCTTTGCACCGTTTTATGCATTTAAGGAATAAATAACAACAACGATATGATAGCTAAAATCAATGAGCTTCTACAAGAAGTAGAAGCACTGAAAGCCGCTAATGCCGAGGAACTGGAAGCACTACGCATCAAATACCTCAGCAAGAAAGGAGCCATCAATGAACTGATGGCCGACTTCCGCAACGTACCTGCCGAACTCAAAAAAGAAGTAGGTATGCGTCTGAACGAGCTCAAAAACAAAGCGCAGGAAAAGATCAGCACCCTGAAAGAGCAGTTTGAAAGCCAGGACAACGGTTGTGATGATCTCGACCTCACCCGTTCGGCCTATCCCGTAAAATTGGGAACACGTCATCCGCTCAGCATCGTTAAAAACGAAATTATCGATATATTTGCCCGTATGGGTTTCAACATCGCCGACGGTCCGGAAGTGGAAGATGACTGGCACGTATTCTCTGCCATGAACTTTGCCGAAGATCATCCCGCACGCGATATGCAGGATACTTTCTTCATCGAAAACAATGCAGAGAACGTATCACACAACATCATCCTGCGTACCCACACATCCAGCGTGCAAAGTCGCGTGATGGAAACTACCAAACCGCCTATTCGTGTGCTTTGTCCGGGACGTGTATACCGTAACGAAGCAATCAGCTATCGTGCGCATGCATTTTTCCACCAGGTAGAAGCGTTGTTTATAGACCGTAACGTATCGTTCACCGATCTGAAACAAGCCCTGCTGCTTTTTGCTCAAGAGATGTTCGGAAAGGACACTAAGATCCGTCTCCGCCCCTCATATTTTCCATTTACGGAGCCAAGTGCCGAAATGGATATCAGTTGTAATATCTGCGGTGGGAAAGGATGCCCTTTCTGTAAAGGAACAGGTTGGGTTGAAATCTTGGGATGCGGTATGGTCGACCCCAATGTATTGGAATTAAACGGCATTGACAGTAAGGTGTACAGCGGCTATGCCTTAGGTATGGGTATAGAACGTATAGCCAATCTGAAATATCGTGTGAACGACTTACGACTGTTCTCTGAAAATGACACACGCTTCCTGAAAGAATTTGAAGCGGCTTATTAATATAGAACATTCTTATTTCTATATCAAAGATCAAAAGTATATCTCTGCCATTCTTCACTTATAATCTGAATGGCAGAGATAACTATCCGGCAATTAACGGTTTTAAGACAGCCTTATTATCAATCTTATTAAATTTTCACCCAATGAAAAATAGGCTCGTAACTCCCAGCTATTGCTTTATTCTCGCAGCTAACTTTCTGCTGTATTTCGGTTTTTGGCTACTGATACCTGTATTGCCTTTCTATCTGTCCGAGGTATTCAGCACCAGCAATTCCACTATCGGCATCATTCTCTCCTGCTATACGGTAGCAGCCTTATGTATCCGTCCTTTCTCCGGCTATTTGCTGGACAGCTTTGCCCGTAAGCCTTTGTATCTGTTGGCTTACTTCATCTTCATGGCAATGTTTGCAGGATATATCATTGCCGGTTCGCTGGCGCTATTCATTCTGTTCCGCATTATACATGGCGTATCATTCGGCATGGTAACTGTGGGCGGGAATACGGTAGTCATTGACATTATGCCCTCGTCAAGACGCGGAGAAGGTTTGGGATATTACGGACTTTCCAATAACATAGCAATGGCAGTAGGGCCAATGTCCGGCTTATTCCTGCACGATGCCGGCATGAGTTATACAAGTATTTTCTGCTGTTCGTTAGGTTCCTGCATAGCCGGACTTATCTGCGCCTCACTGGTAAAGACCCCATACAAGCCACCTGTAAAACGCGAACCCATTTCGCTCGACCGCTTTATTTTGCTGAAAGGTATTCCTGCCGGAATCAGCCTGCTTTTATTATCCATTCCCTATGGAATGACCACCAATTATGTTGCCATGTATGCCAAAGAAATCGGCATCAACGCAACTACCGGCTTCTTCTTCACTTTCATGGCAGTAGGTATGGCTATCTCACGCATCTTTTCCGGTAAGATCGTAGACAGAGGAAAAATAACTCAGGTCATTTCGGCAGGACTGTACATTGTTGTATTCAGCTTCTTCCTGCTCTCCTCATGTGCCTACATCATCAGCTGGAACGGCATGGCGTGCAGCATCATCTTCTTTACCGTAGCACTGCTGCTTGGAATAGGTTTTGGCATTATGTTTCCGGCCTACAACACATTGTTCGTAAACCTCGCTCCCAACAGCCAACGGGGTACGGCAACTTCAACTTACCTTACCTCATGGGATGTAGGCATAGGTATCGGTATGCTGACAGGCGGATACATCGCAGAAGTCAGCACTTTCGATAAGGCTTATCTTTTCGGAGCATGCCTGACGATTATCTCCATGCTTTACTTCAACGGCAAAGTTGCCCCTCATTATCATAAAAACAAACTACGATGAGAAAGAAAGAACGTTATGAAAAGATACTCGCTTGGTTCAGGGCGAACCGCCCGATAGCAGAGACCGAGCTGCATTATGACAATCCGTTTGAACTGTTGATAGCGGTAATTCTCTCCGCCCAATGTACAGACAAACGGGTCAATATGATAACCCCCGCCCTCTACCGGGACTTCCCTACCCCCGAGGCACTTGCAGCCACCACACCTGAAGTAGTGTATGAATATATACGCAGTGTATCCTACCCCAACAACAAAGCCAAACACCTTGTAGGCATGGCCAAAATGCTGGTGAAAGATTTCAACAGCCAGGTGCCCGACACATTGGAGGAACTCGTAAAGCTGCCCGGTGTGGGACGAAAAACGGCAAACGTCATCCAATCGGTGGTTTTCAATAAAGCAGCTATGGCAGTAGATACCCATGTGTTCCGCGTCAGCCACCGCTTAGGGCTGGTGTCCGACAAATGCACCACTCCGTTCAGCGTAGAAAAAGAGCTGGTTAAACACATTCCGGAAGCAGAAATTCCCATTGCCCATCATTGGCTCATCCTGCACGGACGCTATATATGTCAAGCGCGTACGCCTCAATGTGACAACTGCGGTTTGCAATTGATGTGCAAATACTACTGCCAGAAGTATAAAGTTAGTAAAGAGAACAATGAAGAGAAAGAATAAATAATGATTTCATAGCAAAAAAAAGAAATAAATACTAACTTTGCCGTCACAAAAATAAAATGATAACACTTTTAAATAAAAATAGAGTATTATGACAATTGATCAATTTAACTTTGCCGGAAAAAAGGCATTCGTTCGCGTGGACTTCAATGTGCCCTTGGACGAAAACTTCAACATTACAGACGATACCCGTATGCGTGCCGCTCTTCCTACACTGAAGAAGATTTTGGCTGACGGAGGCAGTATTATTATCGGTTCTCACCTTGGCCGTCCGAAAGGCGCAACTGATAAGTTCTCTTTGAAGCACATTTTGAAGCATTTGTCAGACCTGCTGGGTGTTGAGGTACAGTTTGCTAACGACTGCATGGGCGAAGAGGCCGCTGTTAAGGCAGCTGCTCTGCAACCGGGTGAAGTGCTGTTGCTCGAAAACCTTCGTTTCTATGCCGAAGAAGAAGGCAAACCGCGCGGTTTGGCTGAAGATGCAACAGACGAAGAAAAAGCAGCTGCCAAGAAAGCTGTTAAGGAAAGCCAGAAAGACTTTACCAAGAAATTGGCTTCTTATGCAGACTGCTACGTGAATGACGCATTCGGTACTGCCCATCGTGCACACGCTTCTACGGCATTGATTGCTAAATACTTCGACAAAGACAACAAGATGTTCGGCTATCTGATGGAAAAAGAAGTGAAAGCAGTAGACAAAGTGTTGAATGATATCCAACGTCCGTTCACAGCTATCATGGGTGGTTCCAAAGTATCTTCCAAAATCGAAATCATCGAGAACCTGCTGAACAAAGTGGACAACCTGATTATCACCGGCGGTATGACTTACACTTTTACCAAAGCTCAAGGTGGTAAAATCGGTCTCTCTATCTGCGAAGACGATAAGTTGGATTTGGCTCTCGACTTGCTGAAGAAGGCAAAAGAAAAAGGCGTGAACCTTGTATTGGCAGTAGATGCCAAGATTGCCGACTCATTCTCCAATGACGCCAACACTAAGTTCTGCAAAGTAAACGAAATACCCGACGGTTGGGAAGGTCTGGATATAGGTCCTGAAACCGAAAAGATTTTCGCTGAAGTTATTAAGAACTCCAAGACTATCCTTTGGAACGGTCCTACAGGCGTATTTGAATTTGAAAACTTCACTCATGGTTCGCGTTCGGTAGGTGAAGCTATCGTAGAAGCAACCAAAAACGGCGCCTTCTCACTCGTAGGTGGTGGTGACTCTGTTGCTTGCGTCAACAAATTCGGTTTGGCAAGCGGCGTTTCTTACGTTTCTACCGGTGGCGGTGCATTGCTCGAAGCAATCGAAGGTAAAGTACTTCCGGGTATTGCTGCTATCAACGAATAAAAAAAATCTAATCCATACAAAAGGCAGCTCTTTGAAAAAAGGGTTGCTTTTTTTTTAAACTATATATTTCACACACATGAAACGCATTCTACTATCTTGCCTTCTTATTCTCTTCATATACACTTTAAAAGCCCAGGATACACATCTGAATGATGTAGTGAACACACTGAAAGAACGCATCAGCCTGGCAGGTTACGCCCAAGTGGGATACACCTATGATGACGCCGGCGAAAAAGCCAGCAACACTTTCGACATCAAGCGAGTGATATTCATGGCACGTGGAAAGATTACCGATAAATGGTCGTGCTACTTCATGTATAGCTTTGCCAATACCGGAAAGATACTGGAAGCCTATACGGAATATCAGTTCCTGCCCCAACTCACTGCCCGCATCGGACAGTTCAAAACGATGTATACTATCGAAAATCCTATGTCTCCCTGTTTTGTAGAACTGATAAACTGTTATTCACAGGCTGTCAACTATCTGGCAGGTATCAACGGAAGCGATCCCCTATATGGTTCAAACAGCGGTCGTGATATGGGAATACTTATTTATGGTGACCTTTTCAAGAAAAAGCTGAGCTATAACTTTGCAGTTATGAATGGACAAGGCATCAACCTGAAAGACAAAAACAATCAAAAAGATATAGTAGGCAGTTTAATGGTTCATCCGCTTGACTGGCTGTCAGTGGGTGGTTCGTTCATCAAAGGTAAGGGATGTGCAGTTGCCGCATCTTCCATCAATCCGGATATAGCCGCAGGCGATAGCTACACACGTAACCGCTGGTCGGCAGGCGCTACTATCCAAACAAAGCCTGTCAGTTTGCGTACTGAATACCTCGCCGGTAAGGACGGACACATAAAGAGTGACGGATACTATGCAACCGCCTCCATACATGTACTCCCTAAGTTTGACATTGTAGCATCCTACGACTACTTCAATAAGGACAAAGCACAGGATTACAAACAAAATAATTATGTAGCCGGCGTACAATGGTGGTTCTATCCCAAATGCCGTTTGCAAGCACAATATACCTACTGCGATCCCCATAAAGGAGATAGTTCCAATCTGCTACAAGCACAGTTACAGGTTCGCTTCTGAACAAGGTCTGTCCCTTTAGCTACGGAATGGAACGACAATTCTTTTAAGTCCTGAAGATGGTTAGAAGTAACCGGAATATTTTGGCATCCTTTTTGTATATTTGTAGGGTATAATCACTTAACGAATACAATCTTATGAATGAGCAAGCCATACAAGAGCAATATCAACATATAGTCAGCCTACTGGAACAGAAGCGTTTGAAGGAAGCTCAGATACAACTGGAAGCCTTTCTATGGAAATGCAAAGACTGGACTCTTCATAGCCGTTTGGAACAGGCCAAAGTGTCCTACCAATATATGTTGCAGTACATGCGCCAGGGCATAAACGATCCGGAACGACAGAAGTTGTACCGACAGCTTCTGGCTGAAACCTGGGAACTTGCCGAACAGACACGTATCAGTTTGCTTGATGAAAGCTCTACTCGTTATTACCACGCACTCCACAAGAACAAAAAGAATATGGCTGCCGGCTACGGTATGTCTTCCTGGCTGAAAGTGCTGGAATCTTTCCCCGATGATATGGCCGTTTGCCAACTTATGCCGGACAACAAACAAAGTTTGGACGGTGCATTGCAGCGGCATGAAGAGACAGCCCAATATCTGTTCCTTACCACATGGGGAAACAGCAGCTGGAGTGCAGAAGAGGAAGTTGAGGCCAAAATGTATCTGAACTCCGAGTTACTGCCGGCAAATGACTTATGCTTACTTACGGGAGCCATTCTGCTCAGTTTAATGGAATGTTTTGACCCGCGCAAATTCTCATGGTTACTGGACGCAGTTACACATGCCGACACACAAGTCAACCAGCGCGCTTTAGTAGTTATTGCCATTGTGTTGCATATACACTCCAACCGTCTGTGGCTATATCCCGAATTGGAAACAAGACTATCGCTTCTTAATGAGGACGGCAGTTTCGGTAAGCAATTAAACCGAATATATATCCAGTTGCTCCGCAGCCAAGAAACGGAAAAGATAGATAAGAAGATGCGTGAAGAAATCATCCCGGAGATGATGAAGAATGTATCTATCATGCGCAACATGAAATACGGTTTCGAAGAAAACATTGAGGAAAACGACCGCAACCCGGATTGGGAAAAAGCATTCGAAGAATCGGGACTGGGCGATAAGATACGTGAGATGAACGAGCTGCAACTGGAAGGAGCAGACGTATATATGAGCACATTCGCCCAACTCAAGAGCTATCCGTTCTTTCAGAATCCACACAACTGGTTCTATCCGTTTGACATGCAACACTCCAGCATTATACGGGAATTCGGCCTGAAACCGACAGGAGAAAATGCCATACTGTCCCTGATATTACAATCAGGCTTTTTCTGTAACAGCGATAAATATTCATTGTGTTTCACCATGGCGCATATTCCGCAGGCCCAACGCAATATGATGCTAAGTCAAATGACGTCACAGGACTTGAACGAGTTAATGGATCAAAGCAAGTCTTCCGGTCTGAGACAGTATGCACAACGTCCGGACGTTATCAGTAACCAATACATACATGACCTATACCGTTTTTTCAAGCTAAGCCAGCGGCGTCATGAGTTCCGCGATATTTTCAAGGAAGAAATAGCCTTGCATCGCATCCCGGCACTAAAAAGTATTTTATACAAACCGGAATTACTGGTCACCATAGCCGATTTTCATTTCCATAAGGAACATCCGGCAGAAGCATTGAACATTTACAAAGAAGTGACAGACATGAATTATGCCAATGCTGATATTTTTCAAAAGACCGGTTACTGTCTGCAAAAAGAGAAACGCTACAAAGAAGCCATCAGCGCTTACCGAAAAGCAGATGTACTGAAACCCGATCATGTATGGACTATCCGCCATCTCGCCACTTGTCATCGCCAGTTACGCGATTTTGCAGCTGCATTGGAATATTACAAAAAGGTAGAAGCAATACAACCGGAAAATAAGAACGTCATATTCTTCATCGGTAGTTGTCTGGCAGAACTGGAACGTTATGAAGAAGCCTTGCAAAGTTTCTTCAAACTGGATCTCATGGAAAACGACTGCATCAAGGCATGGCGTGCCATAGGCTGGTGCTCATTCGTCAGTGGGAAATTTGAACAAGCCATGAGATATTATGACAAAGTACTCGCCCTGAAACCAATTGCCACCGATTATCTCAATGCAGGACATGTGGCATTGGGATTAGGAAACATAGGGAAAGCTGCTGAATTATATGGAAAAGCCACCGCAGAAAGCGGCAATCGGGAAGTTTTCCTTGAGATGTTCAATAAAGATAAAGAAACCCTTATTAAGCTGGGCATAGACGAGAAAGATATTCCATTGATAAGAGACTTGGCTTAGGAAGGTGTGTCAAAACTAACATTAACTATCATTTTACTTTGTCATTAGCTTCGCTCAAAACCTCTTCTGCCTTTTTTCATTAAGGTATAGTCAGAGCGAAGCGAAGAATCTACTCTCTGTGTGAGTAGGAGAAGAGATGCTTCACTACGTTCTGCATGACAGACTATACATTAGCGTAAGAAATAAAAGATATTTTGAGCGAAGCTAATGATAGGCTTGTCAGAGTTTTGACAACCTCCCTTCAATCAAACAAAGCTCTTTATAAAGCCGTTGTACCGGCAGCCCCATAATGTTATAATAGCTACCCGATATATTCTCTACTCCAATAAAGCCAATCCATTCTTGTACACCATAAGCTCCTGCTTTATCCATGGGTTGGAACTTATCTACGTAGTAAATAATTTCTTCTTCACTCAACTTAGAGAAACGCACTTCCGTCTGGGCTGAAAAACTCCGCTGCCATTCTGTCGTAGTAATACAAACACCGGTAAACACTTCATGAGTGCGACCGGACATGTCACGCAACATACATAAAGCATCTTCCCTATCCTTTGGCTTTCCCAGTACCTTGCCATCCAACCAAACAATAGTATCGGCAGTTATCATCAGTTCGCCCGACTGCAACATATTCCGATAGGCATTCGCTTTTTCTTTTGCTATATAGAGAGGGATATCCGCTCCTCGTAATGTATCAGGATACGACTCATCCACATCCGGCAACGTACGTATTTCATAGTCAACTCCAAGCCCGGACAGCAATTCTTTTCGACGCGGAGAGTTGGAAGCAAGTATCACTTTATATTTCTTGAGATTATCTAACATGACGCTAATATGAATTATAAGTTATGAATTGCGAGTTTTCATCCGATAAGAATTACCAGCCAAAGGCTTTCTCATCTGCCATCCAGAGACCTTTTACTTTAAGGAACTGCTCTATAACGTCACGTCCGCAGCCATATCCTCCGGCCTTGTAAGAAATATAGCGGGCAACAGATTTCACTTCAGGAGCAGCATCATTCGGACAACAAGGCAAGCCGCAAGTACTCATTACTTCAATATCGGGAATATCATCACCTACGTATAATATTTCCTCATCCTGCAAACCATAACGGTCACGAAAGTCACGATAGTCATGTATCTTAACAGAAGAACCCATATAGATATTTTCGGCCGGTATCCCCAAAGCAAGGAAACGCCTGCGCACAGCCTCTGTACGTCCACCTGTAATAATAGCTAATGGAATCTCGTGCTTGGCAGCCAGATGCAATGCATAGCCATCTTTTATGTTTACCGTACGCAACGGTTCGCCGTCCGTACTCATCGGGATAACATTAGCACTTAATACCCCATCCACATCAAAAGCAAGGGCTTTTATCTTATTCAAATCATAATTGATTGTACTCATATACCATTGTTTTCTTAAAGGTTAGCTGTTTTGCCGATGTATGCTTTCGCTAATCAGCCTGTATAGTTCCTGCATTTCCGGCTCATCGGAAAGCATCTGCAGATGATTATTGATGACATTTTCATCGTAACGTATGGCAGGCCCTGTTTGCGCAAGGTGTGGTTCAATCTCGTGTACTTTGCGGGCAGTCTCATCTATCAGAGGCAGCATTATCTCAAAAGAAAGTTGATGCTTCTTCAAAAGCCCGGCAGCAAGAGCATACATATGATTTGTAAAATTACAAGTGAAGACTGCCGCCAAATGCAGGTTCTTGCGTTGCTCGGAAGTTGCCTCATAGACTTGCTTTGACAGTACGGAAGCAACGGCTTTCAGAAACCGAGTATCTGCTTCAGAATTACTTTCCACGAAAATCGGTATATGCTGAAAATCAACTACACGCTGTTTACTAAATGTCTGCATAGGATAAAGCACCCCATACCGGTTCACTTTATCCGCCCAAACATCCATGGGAATACTACCGGCAGTATGTACCCATAAGGCATTTTCTTTTCCGGCAACAATTTCGGGCAGCAGTTGCACAAACGCCGCATCTTTCAGAGAAACAATATATAACTGAGCATCCGTAACCACAGACGACAAGTCAGTTGTATAAGTAGCCTCCACTACCTGCGCCAATGCCCGCGCCGACTCTTCTGTACGGCTATAAACCTGAATGATGCGAAATCCGTTATCATAAAGTGCCTTTGCCAAATTCGTCGCCAAATTTCCGGCTCCAATAAATACAATAGATGTATCTTCTATACTTCTCCTCATTTTATCTTGTAGATACCAAATATAATATACCACCTACGACCAATAACGCTATCGGCAACAAATAAGCCGACATTGTGCCAAGCAAAGCCGTTATCAACCCGAAGTTTAATATCAACCACAGCCCTATCAATACCAATCCTACCGATTTATCGTGCTTGAACAATAAAAAGATAATCGCCGTATAAAGTAGAAAATTATCCCTATTCATCACCCACGACAAACCTAATGTAGAAAAATGCAATAATTTATCTGCCAGATAAAGCACGCCAAATACAATCAGCGTGATAGCCGTAGCCTTATATGTATCCTTATTATTGTTTGCCTTTGCCGCACTCACCGTTACTTTCCTCCATATTTATTAAGGTGAATCTTTTCCCATTGCAGATTGTCTTCATTGAAAGGCTTGCGCTCCATGCCTTTATGGCCTATGGCTATGATGCTAAGGGCCTGCAACTGCAAAGGTATATCAAGTACATCATGTACATATTCGTTAGAAGATATTCCGGACACCGCAAAACGTTCACGAAGCTGCACCCAGCAACTACCCAATCCCATATCTTCTGCCTGAAGTTGTAGGTAAATGGAAGCGATAGCAGCATCTTCTATCCAAACATCACTTACCAACGGGTCGGCGGTTACAACCACAGCCAATGCAGCATCTGCAATGAATTGTGAAGCCTGCTCTTTACAGAGCGATAGTTTTTTCAATGTATCCTTATCATCCACCACAATAAACTGCCATGCATTACTACGTTTGGAAGTAGGAGCCATCAGTGCGGCTTTCATCAATGTAACCACTTGCTCTTGTGTCAGTTCCTCTTCCGTAAACTTCCGCATGCTGCGACGGGCTTTTATCAATTCACTAAAACTTTCCATATATGTATATCGTTTAGAAATGAATACTTTATTGTTAAGCTATGCAAAGATACAAGATTATTTTTTTAAATTTGCAGCAATGCCCTTGAAACTAACGACATATTACCAGGGGAACCAGATTCCCAAACTACCGGGAACCAATACATTCCACTCTACGGAATTGTTTCACATCTACGAAGCGACTCCGGGATATACTCCTTTGCTTATTGTAGCATCGGAAAACGGAGTACCTGTTGCCAAGCTACTTGCCGCCATACGAAAAAGTGCACGCTTATTTCCACCCTCCATTATCAAACGATGTGAAGTATATGGTACAGGAGAGTATTTTGATGAAACAATCAACAAGGAAGCTGTTTTCAGTGATATGTTACAACGGCTTACTGATGAAGCCCTTCGGGATGCATTTCTTATTGAGTTCCGTAACTTGGAAAACTCACTGTTTGGTTACAAAGTATTCCGCAATAACCAGTACTTTGCTATCAACTGGCTACGTGTCCGCAACTCTCTGCATAATGTAGAACAAGCAGAGGTCCGTTTCAGTCCTTCACGTATCCGCCAAATCAAAAAAGGATTAAAGAACGGAGCAAAAGTCAAAGAAGCACATACCCCGGAAGAAATCCATGCATTTGCAAAAATGCTACACCATAATTACTCAGCCAAAATACGGCGCCATTTTCCCAGCATGGACTTTTTCCAACAGTTAGAAAAACAAATGACATTAAGTCGGCAGAGCCGTATTTTTATTGTAACCTATAAAGAGAAGATAATTGGTGGAAGTGCCTGTATTTATTCCGACGACAATGCATACCTCTGGTTCTCCGGCGGCATGCGTAAGACCTACGCTTTGCAATATCCCGGAATCCTCGCGGTCTGGCAAGCGTTGCATGATGCCAAAGAGCGCGGCTACCGACATCTGGAATTTATGGATGTAGGGTTACCCTTCCGCAGACATGGATACCGCGAATTTGTACTTCGGTTTGGCGGAAAACAAATCAGCACCCGTCGCTGGTTCCGCTTTCGATGGGAATGGCTGAACAGGGTGCTGATAAAGATATATGAGTAAACGGACTATTGAGCTATTTTATAGACTACTGACGAATATCCCCCTAATCGTATGGAAGTATCATCCCCGTCTTTGACCTGAACTGTTCCTGATACACCGACTGTTTTTTCGATATTATCCGTCAATGACAACTCAACGGATGCATTTCCAAAATTATGAAGAACAAGCATTTTTTCATTATCTTTTGTCATATACCATGCAGCAATGCTCTTGTACTTTTCGTTCGATTCGTTATATACCGCATGCTTTGTCATTATACCTTGTGCCAAAGACGGATAGGTATTACGCAAACGGATAAAAGAGATATAAGTATTCAACAACGAATTTGCATTTTCCTTCTGTTCTGTCACAGATTTTATGTTCGAAGCCACAGTAGCATCGATCTTATCTGTATAGGAAGTAGTGTAATTATCTCCCCACAGCATCGGACTACGTACATATTCATCCGCCTTTTCTTTCGTTCCGTAGATTCCCAATTCTTCCCCATAATAAATATAGGGCTCACCCGGTGCGGTGAGTAATACGACAGCCGCAAGTTTACACTTTGCCTCTGATTTTCCCAGTTTGGATGCAGTACGGTCCTCATCATGGTTGGATAATTTGGTAGCTTCTATGTAATCGGTACGGTATCTCGCATATTTCTGTTGGAAAGAAAGTATATCTTTCGCAAAATAACAACCTGTAGAGTTGGCAATCGCCCAATCCAGTTTATACCAAAAGTCAAACTCAAACAATGCTGGGAGTCCTTGATAATAAGGTGCAACCTCGTCGCTGCCCGAAAGGACTTCGCCTACGATATAAATATCATCTGTATGTCCTTTCGCTTTATAATATGCATTCATATCATCATAGAACATTTTTAGGAAACGAGGATTCTCATCCGAAGTGGCGTTGTGATAAATATGCTTCACCGCATCCAAACGGAATCCGTCAATTCCCCTGTCTATCCATTTTTTTGCAGCAGCGGATATTGCTTTATATGCTGGAGAGTCGGCTGCATCGTCAATAGCACCGTAATTAAGGTCGGCAAACCAATCCGTTTGGAAATGAGAATGAAAATACCATGCTTCAACCGATGCAAACAGAATGTCCTCAGGAGTCGTATTACTCAAAGTAAAAGCCTTCCCCAACTGTATTTTACTGGCTTTGGACGGAGCACCATACTTCGTTCCATTGTCCCATGAAGTATTACTTGTCCGGATTAAAAAGCCCCAATCCGTATCAAGATCAACCGTTAACTCATACTTATTATTATCTTTCGCATAGAATTTCTTGCAAATGCCTTCACCATAATACAAATACTTGGCACCTTGCGTGGCTACGTCTGCATTATCCACATCTGGTGTATCCCCTTCTGTAACTGTTATTGTGGGGCTTGCAGCATTAGACCAGTCGAGTACAAACTTATAACATCCTTTCATGGCATCACCTATACCGGCCGAAAACCATTCGCCTGCATTATATCCCATAGAACTTTCCCGCTTTATCATTGGAATTTTACCGGCAGTAATATCTGATTTCGGATCTTGTGAGAAGATGTAATAGTCACGGTAAGTATTATCCGGAGAGGTCTTAGCTTCCTTAAACCAAGGATGGGCACTCCCCGTATGATTCATCACATAATCCAGATAAATTTTAATACCGAGATTATGGGCTTTAGCAACCAACTCTTCAAAATCGGCCATTGTTCCATATTGCGGATTCAGCCCCGAATAGTCTGTCACATCATATCCATGATATGACATAGCCGGATGAATAGGCGATAGCCAGATGGCCTTTATTCCTAAATCAGCGAGGTAATCCAGTTTTGTAATAAGCCCTCTGATATCTCCGCATTTATCACCGTCACTGTCTGCGAAAGAGTATACCAGCAACTGATAAGATATATCCGCTCGCTTTTCACCATCCCAGTTGGCGGAAGATGCCGTAACATCTATCCAACTATCGTCGTCATTGCCATTTCCACCACCAACTTCATCATCACTACATGCAATGAAGCAAAAAGGAATTATCCAAAACAAAAAAAGAAGAAGTAATTTTACTTTTTTCATATCATTAGATTTTTCTATTTGAAACTAATCTCAAAAAGAAGAAAAGAGGCTACAACGAAGATTTACCCATTGTAGCCTCACTTTCTTTTTATTTTTAAGGCCTATTGTATACTACCGGTATTCGTTCTAAAATCAAGACTAACCGTTTTACCGATTGTTACAGGAACACGAGGTTCCTGATCACCACCCTTGCCACGATATTCAATTTTATCATCTCTTACCACCAGCTCAGACTGCCACCAATCAACGCTTTGTACTCCTGTGGCTACATAAATACGTAAGTCACCGTCTCCGGCTGTTACGGCCTCATAAGTAGCGCCATCTGCCGCTAAAGCGAAAGCAACTTCTAAATCATTTGGTCTACCCGCGCCAGCATCTGCCCATCCACCGGCACAAGCACCTCTTAAGAAGAGTTTCGGCTCAGCAAGAATAACTTTTCTGTTTACAGATTTCTTGTCTGCAGAAAGAGTACAAGATACAATTACCAAATAATATCCCGTATCAGCAACTTTTAAATTAGAACCACCGGCCGGATATTCACCATAACCTTTAGGATCCTCATTTTCAGCTCCGAAGTTATCACCGGTACTCCAACTCTTTTCATTATTGAATTTCATTCCGTTACCTGCCTGCAAATAATAGATGCCCCAGAACATTCCGTCATGACTATGAACAGGTATCATCTCAGGAGCTGTACTCCAATCCTGCGGCCATCCCCAAGCATCACCATTTACAAACATTTTTTCGGGCAATGTAGCAGATGATGTATCTTCAGCTGTACAAACAGCTTTTGCAGAGAAGCGACCGGTACGCAAATCCAGTTTTAAGGTTACGGTATAAACGCCAGCTTTACCCACCTGAAAGTTTGCTCCACCACCTTTACACTCACTAAAAGCTTCGGATATCGCAGATGCATTATCACCATTATATCCCATATTAGTATGAAGTTTAACCTTACCTCCTTGATAAGGGAATTCAAGCCCCCAATCACCTGAATAACGGAACTTCATTTCTTTCTTATCTAAAATTACATCACTTATGGAATATTCAACCGCAGCCTGAGTTTCGTTATAACTTGCCTGCATGGCAGTTTCACCATTCCATTGCAAAGGAGTAGCATCACCAATAATACCGAACTTAGCAGGTATAATCGTCAATTGATTATCAGCTTTATTCATAGCCACATAGTACAAACCATCCTCCACTACAGTGAAAGGTGTACCACCAGCTGCTAAAGTTACAGTTTCAGCAGGAGTAGAAGCTACTACATCGCCCTTACCATAATTTACCTCATTACCTTCCTCATCTACATTCAGAATAGTAAAACTTCCGCTTGACTTCAACCAAGTGTAAATCCCCACTACATTTGTACCTTCCGGAGCTCCATCCAACGGTGCAGCCACCAGTTGGGACGATGTAGCCGTAGCACTATAAATCGTAGCATCACCAGTGATATAAGCTCCCGGTTGAGCATCAGTAATGATTCTCCAGTTATCATTGCCTTCTTCACAACTTGTTCCCACCACCAGCAGCAATAGGAGCGTTGTCATATATTGGAATATTTTTTTCATATTACTTTCCATTAAATCATTAATTATTAATAACCGTAATTTTGAGTCAGTTTGCCATTCAGGCTCAATACATCTTCATGAATCGGGAATACAGTAGTATAACCAGTCTCTTCTTTCGGTAACTGAGGCCTATCAGTATATGCGCGGGTAAACTTACCGAAACGAACTAAATCCTGACGACGAAGGCCTTCCCATGCAAATTCTCTCAGACGCTCTTCTAACAAAGTTTCAAGAGTAGCCGTCACATCCAAAGTAGCACCGGCGCGCTCCCGAACTTCTGTCAGTTCAGCATCTCCATTACCACCATTACGCACTTTAGCTTCACTCTTCATTAAAAGTACATCAGCATATCGGAATAGGACAATATCATTACTTTGAAGTTTACCATCATTAGTAGCAGAAGCATCCAATTCATATTTTTTCATACGTGCGCCAGCTGTCTTCTCTGAGGCTTTGCCAGACAAATCCAAAGTAATTTCAGAAGGTACATATTCCAAATCAGTTCCATCATCAAGTTTTATAGTCCCATTAGGCCCCTCTACTTTTCCTGCATAATAAGTCAGTTCAAAACGCGGATCTTGAGAACTTGTACCATAACCAAAGGCATCGAGAGCTTCTTTAGTTGCGGACGAACCATTCCATCCACCTTGGCCATAAGCATTACCATGATTATAGTGACGAGAACGAATCAAATTATAAAATTCATTCTTATAAAGATTTGCATCCATCGGAATAGTAAAGATATTTTCTACAGACGATTCATTCTTAAGTGAGAAGTTAGATTCGAATTTAGGTTCCAACTTGTATCCCAGGCCCGCAATCTTATCACAATACGCGATTGTTGCCTCCCAAGCATTCATTTCAGTACCGTCTACTGTAAATTTGATATTCTTTCCATCCAGTTTAGTACCGTCCGTCCAATTGTCATCCGCATAGACTTCTGCATTAAGCGCTAACTTTGCCAACAGAAAATACGCAACAGGTTTTGTTATTCTACCATAATATTCACCGGTCAAATTACTATGCGCATCGCTTAAGTCTTCAACCGATTCCTCCAATTCGGTTCTTACAAAATTAAAGACAGCGGAACGTTCAGATTGTACTACATCTTCCATTGCTACTGAAGAAGAAGTAACCAGTGGAACACGAGCAAACATATCCAATAAATAATAATAGTACATTGCCCGGAATGCCCGTACTTCCGAAATGTATTTGGGAACTGAAATATTCTCCGGATTGTTCTCCAAGATTTCTTTTAATTTATCCAATGATTGATTGGTTTGTGCAATCACTTTATAAAGATAATCCCAACTGCCTTTTACCAAATCATTCTTCGTACCCCAATTATGAAGGAACAGATTTTGCCACAAGCCACCATCATACCAGTCACCACCGCGCGTGGGAAGCATAGCTTCATCAGTTGTGAAAGTATTCAAGTCATAAAGGCCACGGTCAGTACCCTGCAATCCTGCCCCGCCACCATTAGCACCAACTTGCGTATAAAGGGAAGCCACCGTATTCAAGTACAATAAGGTAGAATTCTGGTAAGCCTGTTCTTCTGTAATTTGGTCTTTCGGATTTTCCGACAAGAAAGATTCACAAGAAGATAAGCCGAGTGTTGCTGTTATCAACAAACTATATAATATTCTTCTTTTCATAATATGCATCTAATTAAAAGTTAACACTAAGTCCCAATGAATAAGTACGTGACAAAGGATAGAAACGCTTGTCATCAATACCAAGGTCACTTCCTACCGTTGTACTGTTTATCATCGGAGAAAGCCCTGAGTATCCTGTAATCGTAGCCAAATTATTTACAGAGAAAGTAACACGTAAAGACTTGATAGCTTTCAGATTTTTTGTATTCAAGTTCCAACCCAATGTAACATAGTCGAAATGCAAGTAATCACCTTTCTCCAACCAATAATCGGTTACGGTTTGGTCTTTGATGTTTTTCTGAGGAGCTTCAGCCAAAACATTATAAGTCGGGAACTGACTCATATTCATATAAGACAAAGAAGTACCATTATAAATCTTATGTCCAAAAGCTCCATTCATTTGTACCTGAATATCAAATTGCTTGTAACGGAATCCGATATTTGCACCCAATAAAGCTTTTGGCATAGCCTGACCTGCAATATAACGATCCTTTCCGTCAGCCAAATCAACACCTTCCACACCATCAATATCTTGAACATGATAAGTATAATCACCAAAGCCATTATCAACCAATCCATCGCATTTAGGCAAATAGAATACGCCTACCGGCTGTCCAACCATTTGATAAATAATTTGATTATACCCACCAATAAATCCGGCACCATTCATGCCACCTAAGTTCATGTATTCCTTAGCTGTCATGGATTCCCCCATATACGTTCCATTCAAAGAGAGCAACTTATTCTTTTGAAATGCAACATTAGCACTGATGTTCAGCTCCATATCTTTTGTTTTCAATGGAGTACCGCTAATTGCAATTTCAAAACCAGTATTACGCATTGCACCAAGATTAGCAAGCAAAGTAGGATAAGTAAAAGGTGGAACCTTTACATCATAATTATACAACAAATCTGTTGTTTTTGAATTATAGTAGTCTAAAGTTAAACTCAATCGTTCATCGAACATTCCAAAGTCCAAACCTACATCAAAAGTTTTCTTCACTTCCCACTTCAAATCAGGATTGTAATTGCGAGTAACTCCCATTGTTACTACGGGAAGTCCATTTACTGTTGTCGTACCATTAGGACTCATCAATGGCAATGAATTATAAGAGCTAATAGCATCTTGATTACCGGCAAGCCCATAACCTACTCTCAATTTCAAATTACTAATCATATCAACATCTTTCAAGAACGCTTCTTCTTTAAGAACCCATGCAAGAGATGCTGATGGGAAAAATGCCCATTTATTGTTCTCGCCTACTTTAGAAGAACCATCTGTACGGGCATTCACTGTAACAATATACTTATCTGCGTATGAATAGTTGACACGTGCCATGAAAGAAGCCAAACTCGGGTTATTATAATAAGATGTATTATCTCCCCACTTCAATACAGCACCAGCCTGCAAATTATTATATAAAAAGTCGTCTGTACTGAAACCATGTACCGTAGTTCCAAAGCCTGTATTAGTCACCCGTTGAACTTCCGCCAGACCTAAAGCGTTGATATAGTGTTTTCCAAAACCTTTTTTATAAGTTAACATCAAGTTAGCCAACATCGACTGAGATTTATTATCTCCACGATATGCCTCTCCACGATTGCTCAGACCGGCCTTTATAGAAGAAGGAATATATTTTTTATTCTCTTTTACATTATAAGTATATGAACCGAATGCACTTAGTTTCAAATCATTATTAATGCTCCATGTAATACGGGCATTTGTATTTATAAAAGCATTTGTTTCACGATCATCAATGTCCAAACGGCCTAATGGGTTTTGTACCTCGTTAGCATTAGCATTTTCATCCCACATACCTGTTTCCGGGTTTTTAAAATTAGGAAAGGTAGGATTATAAGAAGCAGCAGAATAGAATGTTTTCTGATAGTCATTCACATATCTGTTTTCTTTCAACGAACCGAACATTCCAAATTCCAACTTCAACTTATTATTGAACATATTCTGCATAGCATCAATCTTAGCGGTATAATTACGCATTGTATTATTTTTTATAATACCTTTTTGATCTATAACACCGATAGAAGCACGATAGTTTGAATCATCATTACCATTAGAGAATGACAAGCGGTGATTTTGAGTATAACCAGTCTGCTGCATTTCTTTAATAAAGTCTGTATTATGTCCCTTATCCAATATATCAACTCCTAACCTCTGTGCGGCAGCTCTATACTGATTAGCATCCAGCATTTCCAGATTCTTATAAACCGTTTCAATACCGAAACTACCATCATAACTTAAGCTCTTAACACCATTCTTACCTTTAATAGTGGTAACAACAATAACACCGGAAGCACCACGAGAACCATATTGAGCTGTTTCAGAAGCATCTTTCAGCACTGTAAAATTCTCAATATCAGCAGGAGAAATAGCATTCAGCATATTCAAATCGCCAAATACACCATCAATAATAACCAACGGGTCGTTACCACCAGTCAAAGAAGTAGTACCACGCACACGAATAGCCGGAGCAGCAGTAGGGTCACCACCGGTTTTCTGAATATTCACACCGGCAACTTTACCTTTAATAGCAGATAACGGATTAACGACAACGCCGGCATTCATTTCTTCACGTCCCACTTTCTGAACTGCACCGGATATTGTCCGTTGACTTCCTGTGGCATAACCAATCACAACAACATCATCAAGAAGTTGAGCATCTTCTTTCAAAACAACATTAAGTACGGATGCCGCTTTTACTTCTGCAGGAAGATAGCCCACGAAAGAAACAACAAGAGTTGCACCCGCCGATGTTTGCAACTGGAAATTACCGTCTAAATCAGTAATAACTCCGTTTGTAGTACCTTTTTCCAGTACATTCGCGCCAATTACAGGTTCACCCGTAGCATCTTTCACATTTCCTTTTACAGTAATGTTCTGTGCATAAGCGCCAACTGACAAGAATAGCCCTAACAACAAGGGAAGAATCGTTCGATAGATTCTAAGATTAACTTGCTTCATGCATTTAAAAATTAAAGTTAACAATATTAATTATCTACTATAACCATATATTCAAAAGAACATTTCAGTATATTAACTCTATTATACAATGTCTTTCAAATACATTTATTATACTGCAACAAATGTATGCCATATTATCGAACAAGAGACAAAGATGTTATAAAAAGTACAATAAGAAGAGCGCAAACGATTGCATCACATTTTCGTTTCCTCACACCAAAATCAATGAACAAAATTTAGTAGTAGCTGTTATAGAGTACAAAAAACATCAACCGTACAATTTTAATAATTAGTATACATCATCACCCTAAATAAATAGAATTACAAAAGTTCCTGCAATCGTTTGCACTTATCTCTAATTCAATAACTATCAATAATGAAGCACTTTTCTTAAGATTCTATTATTTTTGCAATCGCATCAAAGAAGTTAAAATAACAAAGCTTATTTTGGTACTGCTTTTTGTTTACATTACCTTTGGCTGAAAAACAAATCATTACTAATGGATAAACCGCAAATAACCATCAAGGATATTGCCCGGGCATTAAATGTCTCTCCCTCCACTGTGTCGAGAGCGCTCAAGGATAATCCGGACATCAGCCGGGAGACACGTAACCTTGTTCATACTTACGCGCGCGAACATAATTATAAGCCCAATGTGCTTGCCGTCAACCTCCGTTCGAGCCGAAGCAACACGATTGGTGTGATTGTACCTCAACTGGTGCATCATTTTTTTTCGTGCGTATTGAGCGGCATTGAAATGGCAGCCGCCGAAGCCGGTTACAACATAATCGTGGCACAGAGTAACGAATCGTATGAACAGGAAGTGAAAATCGTCCAATCCTTTCTCGCCGCCCGCGTCTGCGGTGTCATCGCATCGCTTGCCAAGAATACGGAACAATACAATCATTATCAGGAATTGTTAGACAACAATATTCCGGTCGTCTTCTACGACCGCATCTGTACAGGGCTGAAAACGGAGCGAGTGGTGGTAGACGACTATGCCGGATCGTTTGCCGCTGTGGAGTACATGATTCAGACAGGATGCAAGCGCATCTTCTTTTACGGAGCCGATCCACATCTTGAAATCACCAAAAACCGACGCAACGGATATCTGGACGCCATGAAGAAATACAAGATTCCCGTAAACGACAGCATGATCAAACTATGCGATAACCGCGAACGCGCCATTGCCATAACGCCCGATTTATTGGAAAGCGACAATCGTCCTGACGGCTTCTTTGCGATCAATGACGAAACGGCGGCAGGTATCTTGTACGCCTGCAAACTGGTGGGGCTCAAAGTGCCGGACGAGGTCTCCATTTGCGGTTTCACCGACGGAGCCATTGCCCAAAGCACCGACCCGAAGCTGACAACAGTGGAACAGCATGGAGAGGAAGTGGGGAAAAACGCCTTCAGCATCCTTACGGACAAGTTGGAAGGAAACGAAGAAAAAAGTACAAACAGAATTGTACGGACCAATCTGGTGGTAAGAGGGACAACGAAATAACAAGTCATTAAAAACTAATATCATAAAAACAAAAAAGCAATGAAAGTAAAACCCGATTTAAGTTTCTGGAAACTGTGGAACATCAGCTTCGGTTTTTTTGGCGTGCAAATCGCATATGCTTTGCAAAGCGCAAATATCAGCCGCATTTTTTCCACATTAGGAGCTGATCCGCACAGCTTAAGTTATTTTTGGATATTACCGCCGTTGGCAGGCATCATAGTGCAACCCATTGTCGGAGCTGCCAGCGACAAAACGTGGACACGATTCGGACGTCGTATTCCTTATTTATTCATAGGCTCGCTGGTCGCAGTGCTCGTGATGTGCCTGCTGCCCAATGCCGGCAGTTTCGGCATGGCGGTGAGTACGGCAATGATTTTCGGGCTGGTATCGCTGATGTTTTTAGACACCTCTATCAACATGGCGATGCAACCTTTCAAAATGATGGTGGGCGATATGGTGAACGAGAAACAAAAAGGACTTGCCTATTCGATTCAAAGTTTCCTGTGCAACGCCGGCAGCCTGGTGGGCTACCTGTTTCCCTTCATATTTGCATGGGTAGGCATCAGCAATACTGCGCCGCAAGGGGTCATTCCCGATTCCGTCATCTATTCGTTCTACATCGGAGCAGCCATTCTGATATTCTGCGTTATTTACACCACAGTCAAAGTCAAAGAGATGCCGCCTGCCGAATATGCCGAATATCATGGCATTACGGAAGAGCAGGAACACGAGAAAGTCAGTATGCTGAAACTGTTGATAAAAGCACCGAAAGCCTTTTGGACAGTGGGACTGGTACAGTTTTTCTGTTGGTTTGCCTTTATGTTTATGTGGACATATACCAACGGCAGCATAGCTGCAAATGTTTTTGACGCTCCCACAGTAGAGCATACGGTGAATGGAGTCAGCAAAATAGTCCTCGACACCAAAAGCCTGCAATATCAGGAAGCTGCCAACTGGGTAGGCGTGCTGTTTGCCGTACAAGCTATCGGCTCCGTACTTTGGGCGGTATGTATCCCTATGTTCAAAGACCGCCGCTTTATCTATGCGCTGAGCCTCGTCTTGGGCGGTATCGGATTTATATCCACTTATTTCGTGCACAGCCAATACGTACTATTCATATCCTTCTTGCTGATAGGCTGTGCATGGGCCGCTATGCTGGCATTACCTTTCACCATTCTCACCAATGCCTTGTCCGGCGGGCACATGGGAACCTATCTGGGACTGTTCAACGGAACAATCTGCATACCGCAAATCGTAGCCGCAGCGTTGGGAGGAAGTATTTTGGCATTGTTCACGCCGAAAGGGATGCTTCCACCCGAAATAAACATGCTGGTAATGGCGGGCGTGATGCTCATAATCGGAGCCGCCTGCGTATATCTGATAAAAGAAACCAAAGGAGAAAGGCCGTAAAGAGCCTCTATTCTTCCTCACCGACAAACTCCCCTTTCGTCACCGATGAACTCCTCGTTCCTCACCGACGAACGGGGAGTTTCTTTTTCCGTATCTTGTTTATTTATTCTTTTATTTGTTTATCTTTACACCGATAACACAAAAGAATACTGCCATGAAGAAATTCCTTAAAACTGACGAATGGAACATTATAGAAGACAGCTTTCAAGCCGACCGCATGCGATGGTCGGAAAGCATATTCAGCCTTGGGAACGGCCGTTTCGGACAACGGGGATATTTTGAAGAGCCATATAGCAGCGACAGCTATCGCGGCACATTCGTGGCAGGCATAACTTTTTTAGACAAGACCCGCGTGAACTGGTGGAAAAACGGTTTTCCACAATTTTATACGCGTATTCCCAATGCTCCGGAATGGAGCCGCATCAGCCTGCGCCTCATCGACGAAGAATTGGACTTGGCCCAATGGGACGTGGACAGCTTTAACAGGCGTCTCGACATGAAAGCGGGCATCTCCTACCGCGATGTAGAGGTGACCTCTCCACGCGGCAACAAACTCCGCTTGCACGTAGAACATATTGCCGATATGGCCCGTCCCAACCTCTGCCTTATCAAATACAGCGTTACCTCCCTTAACTATGCAGGGAAAGTTTCCCTCGTACCGACTTTCGACGGAGACATTGCGCAGCATACCGAGCATCCGGATGAAAAGATATGGAATATCCTCCGATCCGGCACTACCAGTGATTGTGCCTATCTGTGGACACAGACCAGGCGGGAAGACGCACAGACATGCTATGCCATGACCTACCGGTTCTTCAAGAACAATAAAGAGACATTTGCCAACCCCATACGCATAGAAAAAGAGAAACAAACCGGATTCAGCGTAGGCATCGAGGTGAAACCGGGCGATACCGCAACGCTCATCAAATATATCGGCATCACGTCGTCCCTTTATTATGAACGGCAGGACCTGATAGAGGAATCCATATCGGAAGCGCGCAAAGCCAAAAGCTTGGGCTGGGACATTCTGGAAGAGGAGCACCGGAAAGCCTGGCAGGAAATATGGGATGAAACGGATGTCACAATAGAAGGAGATCCGGAAGCCCAGCAAGGCATACGTTATAATATCTACCAGCTTTATCAGACCTACCGGGGCGATGACCCGCGCCTGAATATCGGTCCCAAAGGTTTCACAGGAGAGAAGTATGGCGGCAACACCTATTGGAATACCGAATTATGCTGTGTGCCTTTCTTCCTCCTGTCCACTCCGAAGAAAATTGCCGAAAACCTGCTGATGTACCGTTACAAGCAACTTCCCAAAGCCATTGAAAACGCCAGAAAGTTAGGGTTCGGCAACGGCGCCGCCCTTTTTCCGCAAGTCACCGGTAATGGAGAAGAATGCCATAGCGAATGGGAAATCACATTTGAAGAAATCCACCGGAACAATATAATTGTCTATGCCATTCTTCAACACGCCACCCTCACAGGTACATTGGACTACATTGCCCGTTACGGACTGGAAGTGATGATAGCCGTCAGCCGTTTTTGGAGTCAACGGGTATCTTTCTCGCAGCCCAAACAGAAGTACGTCATCCTCGGAGTCACCGGACCCAATGAATACGAGAACAACGTAGACAACAACTGGTACACCAACTACTCCTGCATGCGCTGTCTCAAAACCACTCTCAGCTTTCTTGAAATCATAGCGCGGCAATATCCCGACGAGTATGCCCGCGTGCGTCGCATTACCAATCTGAATTATGCGGAAGAGAGTGAACGCTGGCGGGATATTATCGAACGGATATATTTGCCGGAAGACCCGGAACGCGGTATTTTCATTCAAAACGACGGCTACATGGACAAAGTCCTGCAAAGCACCGATGCCATTCCCGACAACGAGCGCCCTATTAACCAGTATTGGTCATGGGACCGCATCTTGCGCTCCTGCTACATCAAGCAAAGTGATGTTCTGCTTGGCCTATACCTATACTACTTCAACTTCGACACAGAAACCATTCGCCGTAACTTTGAGTTCTACGAGCCGATGACTGTCCATGAGTCTTCCCTTTCCCCGCATATTCATTCCATTCTTGCCGCACGCATTGGAAAAGTGGAGAAAGCCTACCAATTGTTCATGCACGCCACCCGTCTCGACCTTGACGACTACAACAACGAAGGCGAACAAGGACTCCACATCACCAGCATGCCGGGCAGTTGGCTTGCGATTGTACGTGGATTTGCCGGATTGCAGATAGTGAATGACATGCTTAAGATAGAGCCCGTCCTACCGGAGAAATGGAACAGTTATTCCTTCAAAGTGAATTACTCAGGCAGCACCCTGCACATACAAGTAAGTAAAGAAATAAAAATCGGCCTGACGGCCGGAAACAAACTGAACATACAGGTATATCAAAACGTTTATGAATTAAAACAAGAGGGGAGTCTGACCATTCCCCTGAAAGACTCGTTTTAATCAGAAACAAATGAAAAAAATGTACCTGTTCGCCCTGGCGATGACGTTTCTCATCACGTCCTGCGGGCAAAAAAAGGGGGAAGATACTGCCCTCGTGCGACCTGTGAAAACCGCTACCGTCAGTTCACAGTCAGTGATCCTTAAAGACTTCTCCGGCATGGTGGAAGCAGTGGAATATGTGAAGCTGGCTTTTAGGGTCAGTGGACAGATCATCAACCTTCCGGTTGTGGAAGGACAAAGGGTCAAGAAAGGGCAGCTCATTGCCGCTATCGACCCGCGTGACATTTCCTTGCAATATGCCGCCGACAAGGCTGCCTATGAAACTGCCGCCGCGCAGGTTGAGCGCAACAAACGGTTACTGGGACGTCAGGCCATCTCCCTGCAAGAATATGAAATCAGTGTAGCCAATTATCAGAAAGCAAAATCCGCTTACGAGCTATCCACCAACAATATGCGGGATACGAAACTGCTGGCTCCTTTCGACGGTTCTATCGAAACACGTCTGGTAGAGAACTATCAGCGCGTCAATTCGGGAGAGGGGATCGTACGGCTGGTCAATACTCGGAAACTGCGTATCAAATTTACCGTACCCGACGATTACCTTTACCTGCTTCGTGCCAAAGACGCTACATTCAAAGTAGAATTCGACACTTACAAGGGTACGGTATTCAATGCCAGACTGGAAGAGTATCTTGACATATCAACCGACGGTACAGGTATTCCGGTAACAATCATCATCGACGATGCCGCTTTTGACCGCACCATATACGATGTGAAGCCGGGATTCACCTGTAACATCCGCCTGGCATCGGATATTGCTCCTTTCATAGAAGAAAAACTGATGAATGTGCCGCTAAGCGCCGTATTCGGTGACAGCGAAAACAAGAACACCTATGTATGGATAGTGAAAGACAACAAAGTGAACCGTCGCGAAGTAACCGTATATTCACCTACCGGAGAGGCTAATCTTCTCATATCCAAAGGTCTGAAACCAGGTGAAACCGTTGTCACAGCCGGAGTGTACCAATTGGTGGAAGGACAGAGAATAAAAGAGGTAAAATGACAGAGATATGAACTTAGCTAAATATTCATTAGACAACACCAAGATTGTTTACTTCTTTCTCGCAGTGTTGCTCATCGGCGGTGTATTCTCATTCGGCCGTTTGGGAAAGAAAGAAGATGCGCCCTTCGTCATTAAGACGGCGGTCATCATGACACGTTATCCCGGAGCCGAACCGGCTGAAGTGGAACGGCTCATTACCGAGCCCATCTCCCGCGAGATACAAAGCATGAGTGGGGTGTACAAAATAAAGTCCGAATCCATGTACGGACTTTCCAAAATCACGTTTGAGCTGCAACCATCGCTCTCCGCTGCATCTATCCCGCAAAAATGGGATGAGCTGCGCCGTAAGGTTCTCAACATACAGCCCCAACTTCCGGCAGGAGCTTCCGCACCGACAGTATCGGACGACTTCGGCGATGTATTCGGGATTTATTACGGTCTGGTTGGCGACGATGGTTTCTCTTACGAAGAGATGCGCAACTGGGCAGAGCGTATCAAGACCCAAGTCATCACTGCCGACGGTGTTATGAAAGTAGCCCTTTTCGGCACACAGACGGAAGTAATCAATATCTTTATCTCCGTAAACAAACTGGCTGGAATGGGCATCGACCCCAAACAACTGGCAAGCCTGCTGCAATCGCAAAACCAGATTATCAATACCGGTGAAATCAGTGCAGGCGAACAGCAGCTACGCGTTGTTGCCAACGGCACTTATACCACCGTCAACGACATCCGCAGCCAGATAATCACTACTCCCGGCGGCCAAGTCAAGCTGGGCGATATAGCGATTGTAGAAAAAGGTTATATGGATCCTCCCGGCACTATCATGCACGTAAACGGGAAGCGCGCTATCGGCATCGGTATCTCCACCGATCCCCAAAAGGATGTGGTGAAAACCGGCGAACTGGTAGATAAAAGGCTCGCCGAGCTGCTGCCTCTTATCCCCGTAGGACTGGAGCTGGAAAGCCTCTATCCTGAAAACGTCATTGCCAAAGAAGCCAACAACGGTTTCATCATCAACCTGATAGAGTCTATCCTGATCGTAATCGTCATCATCATGCTGGTAATGGGTCTGCGCGCCGGCGTATTAATCGGTTCTTCACTGATATTTTCCATTGGCGGCACACTGCTCATCATGTCGTTTTTGGGCGTAGGACTGAACCGCACTTCCCTTGCAGGTTTCATCATAGCTATGGGCATGCTGGTGGACAACGCCATTGTGGTGACAGACAATGCACAAATCGCCATAGCACGCGGTGTGAACAGGCGAAAAGCACTGATAGACGGTGCCACCGGGCCGCAGTGGGGATTGCTGGGAGCAACTTTCATAGCCATCTGTTCTTTCCTTCCGCTTTATCTTGCACCGTCTTCCGTAGCCGAAATCGTAAAACCGTTATTCATTGTATTGGCTATCTCACTGGGATTAAGCTGGGTACTGGCATTGACGCAAACCACGACATTCGGCAATTTCATACTGAAAGCCCAAGCAGGCAACAATGGTAAAGATCCGTACGACAAGCCCTTCTACCATAAGTTTGCATCTATCCTCAGCATACTGATACGCAGGAAAGCGTTGACATTGGGAAGCATGGTCATCCTGTTCGTCCTCTCTCTCGTTGTAATGGGACTGATGCCGCAAAACTTCTTTCCTTCGCTGGACAAACCCTACTTCCGCGCCGATGTGTTCTACCCCGACGGATACAGCATCCGCGACGTAGAGAAAGAGATGAAGAAAGTGGAGGCCCACCTGCTGGAACAGCCGGAAGTGAAACGGGTGTCAGTTACCTTCGGCAGCACCCCGTTGCGCTACTATCTGGCATCTACTTCCGTTGGGCCCAAACCCAACTTTGCCAATCTGCTGGTGGAGGTGACAGACAGCAAGTACACCAAAGAATATGAAGAGCATCTGGACAGCTATATGAAAGAGAACTACCCCAATGCCATTACCCGCACCACGCTGTTCAAACTCTCGCCTGCCGTAGACGCCGCTATCGAAATAGGTTTTATCGGCAATAACACAGACACTTTGGTAGCGCTGACCAACAAGGTTCTGGAAATAATGCACCGCGACAACGATCTTATCAATGTGCGTAACTCCTGGGGCAACAAAGTTCCCATATGGAAACCGATATACAGCCAAGAGCGTGCGCAACCGTTAGGCGTATCCCGCCAGAGCATGGCGCAAAGCATACAAATAGGAACCAGCGGAATGACCTTAGGGGAATACCGCCAAGGCGATCAGGTGCTTCCTATCCTACTGAAAGATAATGCAATCGACTCATTCCGCATCAACGACCTCCGCACGTTGCCGGTGTTCGGGACTACGCGTGAAACGACAACGCTGGAGCAGGTAGTCAGCGATTTCGACTATCAGTATAAATTCTCCAACGTAAAGGACTACAACCGGCAAATGGTTATGATGGCGCAAGCCGATCCCCGTCGGGGCGTAAATTCCATTGCCGCCTTTAACCGCGTGTGGAAACAGGTGCAAAAGGAGATAGATGTACCCGAAGGATACACCATGAAGTACTTCGGCGAGCAGGAAAGCCAAGCAGAATCCAATGCGGCATTGGCAGCCAATATGCCGCTGACGTTCTTCCTTATGTTCGTTACCCTGCTGTTCCTGTTCAAGAGCTATCGCAAACCTATCGTCATCCTGCTGATGCTCCCTCTCATCTTTATCGGCATCGTACTGGGGCTGTTGCTATTGGGCAAGACATTCGACTTCTTCGCTATCTTGGGATTACTGGGGCTGATTGGGATGAACATCAAAAACGCCATTGTCCTCGTAGATCAGATTGATGCGGAGACAGCCATGGGGAAAACGCCGCGCGAAGCGGTTATCAGTGCAACGACCACCCGCATTGTCCCCGTAGCCATGGCATCGGGAACAACCATTCTGGGCATGCTGCCATTGCTGTTCGATGCCATGTTCGGCGGTATGGCCGCCACTATCATGGGCGGTCTGCTTGTAGCTTCGATACTCACCCTGTTCGTATTGCCGGTGGCCTATTGTGCAATACACAAGATAAAGGGATAAGGGAATTTGCAATTTGACTATTTACGATTTACAATTTGAATGATGAGAAAGATTATATTTATACTATCATTAATGGGCTTCGGCATAAGCGGCGTGGCACAGGAAGCATATCTCAGCCGCGAGGCCTATCGGAACAAAGTGGAGGCATACAGCCAACTGTTGAAACAGCAACGCCTGAAAGCAGCGGCAAGCACCGAAGCGCGGAAAATAGCGCAGACAGGCTTTCTCCCGAAGATAGACATCACAGCCGAAGGAACCGCCAACCTAAATCGCCTGGACGACTGGAACAGCCCCGCAGGACAGTACCGCCCCTACACCTATCAGGCATTGGCAACACTGGGGCAGCCTCTTTATACAGGCGGTTCACTCATTGCCCAAAAGAAGATTGCCAAAGCCGACGAAGAGCTGGACAGGCTGGCCGTAGAACTGACGCTCGACCAAATACATTATCAGAGTGATGCCGTCTATTGGAACGCCTCGGCCGCATTGGCCACACTCGAAGCCGCAGCCCGTTTTGAAGAAATCATCAATCAACAGTACAACATCATCTTGGACAGGTTTAACGACGGCGCCATCAGCCGTACGGACCTGCTGATGATTTCCACCCGCAAGAAAGAAGCGGAATTACAGTATATCAAGGCTCGCCAGAATCACACCCTTGCCTTGCAACAATTGAATATTCTGATGGGAGCAAAACCGGATGCCCCGGTAGACAGCCTTTGTGAAATCGGCACCCTCTCCCAACCCGTCAATTTATTGAGTCTCGATGAAGTTTTAGGACGCCGCGCCGACTATGCCGGCACCAACGTCAGCATTGCCAAGAGCGAAGCGCAACGCAAAGCCGCCCTCAGCCGGTACAATCCTCAGCTCAGCATGTTTCTGGCCACCGGGTGGGACACCGGTATCACCTATATGGGACAAGATGTGCCCCATACACCCATTGCCGGTCTCAATCTCAACATTCCCATTTTCCGGTGGGGTGCACGCTTCAAAACCAATCGTCAGCAAAAGGCATATATCGGCATCCAGAAATTACAGCAAAGCTATATAGCCGATAATATCCTGGAAGAGCTGTCCGCCGCCACCACCAAACTGGCAGAAACGGAACAACAGGTACGGACGGCCCGAGAGAATACGGCGCTTGCCGAAGAAAACCTCGACTTGGTTACCTTCTCATACAATGAAGGCAAAGCAAGCATGGTCGATGTGCTTTCCGCACAACTATCATGGACACAGGCGCAAACCAACCTTATCAACGCATACCTTGCCGCAAAAATGGCAATGGCGGAATACAGAAAAGTCATCAGCGAATAAAAGCAGACAAACATAAAAAAAGAATGTGCCGGAATAAGGTTGAAAAATGAATCCTTATTCCGACACATTCCTTTTTTATGTCGTAAATCTCCTATCCGAGGAACGAAATCAGCACGCCCGCTGCCACCGCAGATCCGATGACACCGGAAATATTGCTGGACATACAATAGTTCAGCACATGGTTTTTGGGATCATACTTGGTTGCAATTTCATTACATACCCGGCTCGCCATAGGCACAGCACTCAATCCCGTTGCACCGATCAGCGGATTAATCTTCTTCTTGGAGAACAAGTTAAACAGCTTCACGAAGAAGATACCGCCCGTAATGGACAAAGCGAATGCAAGGAAACCACCGATGACGATGCCGATAGTAGTCCAGTTGAGGAACGCCTCGCTCGTCATGGTAGCACCCACACTCAGTCCGAGGAAGATGGTTGCCGCATTCATAATGCTGTTGGCCGCCGCATCGAACAAACGGCTGGTATCGGAACCTATTTCCTTAATCAGGTTACCGAACATCAGCATACCGATCAGAGGCACTGCCGTCGGCACGAAAAGGGCAACAATGGTAGTGACAGCAATCGGGAAGATGATTTTCAATACACGCAGGTTCTTTATCTCAGTCTTTGAAGGATAGAGCTTTTCCTGTTCCTTCATGTTAATCATCAACTCCTTCTTTGTGCAGAACAGCTTCACAACCATCGGAATGATGACGGGAACCAATGCCATATACGAATAAGCCGCAATGGCGATAGGACCCAGCAGATGCGGGGCGAGCTTAATGGTGGTAAAGATAGCCGTAGGACCGTCCGCACCGCCGATAATGCCCAATGCACCTGCTTCCTGCGGTGTGAAGCCCATCATTACGGCACACAGCAACACCGTAAAGATACCAAGCTGCGCAGCAGCACCGAATATGGAAAGACGCAGATTGCGAAGCATCGGCCCGAAGTCCGTCAGCGCACCCACACCCATAAAGATGACAGGCGGCAGAAATCCGGTCTTTATCAGCATATAGTAGATGAAGTTCATCAGTCCGAGGTCGTGTGCAATCTCATGCAACGGCATCTCCCAGATGTTCTTCAGCACTCCGTTCACCATTACCATACCGTTTTCATCCGCCTGAATCACTCCCATATCACCGCCCGGGAAGTTGGCAATGAGCACACCGAAAGCAATTGGAACCAGCAACAGCGGTTCGTAGTGCTTCTTGATGCCCAGATACAGCAAGATGAAGGCAATGGCATACATTACAAGGAACGACGGGTCGGCAATGATATTGCTGAACGCCGTCATATCATAAAGTTTTGCAAATATATCTTCCATTATCCAATCTTCATTAATACATCATCTTCAGAAACAGAATCACCCGGATTGACGCAGATAGCAGTCACTGTCCCGCTAAATTCGGCCCGGATGGCATTATAAGTCTTCATGGCCTCAATGTAGCAAAGCAAGTCGCCTTCTTTCACCTTATCCCCTACTTTGAGAGGAGTTTCCTGTGCATTTTTAGTCAGGAAGAATTTGCCTTCAAGCGGAGCTGCTATCTCTTGTCCTTCGCCTACGGGGGCAGTCACTTTCTCGGTAGCGGAAGCCGGCAGGTCGATGTCACCGTAAGCCACCGTCACGCGATAAGCCTGTCCGTCCACCTGTACGGTGAGCGTCTTGGGTTTGGCATCGTCCAAGGGCGATTTGTCACGTTCGGCGCGGCGCTTCTCCACATCAGCCAGGAAGTCTTCTTTTGCCTTGCCGCTCTTGTAGGCCTCGTACTGTGCCGGGTGCATGGCATATTCAAAGAGTTCCTCATCGTCTTCCCCAAGTTCCCATTTGTTCTCTTTCATCAGCTTGCGATACTTGTCAAGGGCATCGGGATAGTTGTCCTGCGGGTTGCCGTTGAAGAATTTACGTCCTTCACGTTCAGCTTTTTCCACAATTTCAGGTGCAAGCTCACCCGGCAGTTTACCGGCCTTGCCCAACAGCATATCCCAAATATCATCGGCAATCATACCCCAACGTTCTTTGCCCTTCTCCATGGCCATTACGTTCATCATGGAAAGGTTCTTCACATACTGGCTGAACGGAGTCACCAACGGTGGATAGCCCACACGCGGCCATACGTAGGCCACTTCATTGAAGAGTTTGATGAGCAGTTCATCCTGCTTCATAAACGGCAGGTTACGTTTTGCCTTGTACTTATTGATAGATTCCAGATTGGATTCCAAGTCCGCCATTAAGCTGCCCATCATACCGCCCGGCAGTCCCGGACCAATCAGCAACGAGTTCATCAGACGGTTCTTCGGACTGATGTACAGACCGAGGAAATCATCCATAAACTCCTGAATGAGGGCGCGCACCTTCATGTATGCTTCCATATTGATTTCGGGCACTTTGAAACCTGCATCTTTCAGCATAGCCTGTACGCTGAGCAAGTCGGCATGTCCCGTTCCCCATGAAAGCGGTTCCATACCTACGTCGATATAATCGCAACCCGCCTCGCAAACTTCAAGAATGCTTGCCATATTGAAGCCGGGTCCCGCATGACTGTGATACTGAACGGGAATTTCCGGATGGGCAGCCTTGATATTAGCCACAATCTTGCCCAAAGATACCGGACGGCCGATACCGGCCATATCTTTTATGCAGATTTCATCCGCACCGAGTTCGATAAGTTTCAATGCCATATCCGTATAATACTCTACGGTATGGATAGGCGAATGAGTGATACAAAGAGAGCACTGTGAAATCATTCCCGCCTCGTGCGCATAAGTGATAGAGGGAGCAATGTTGCGTATGTCATTCAGCCCGCAGAAAGTGCGCGTAATGTCCGTACCCTGCGCTTTCTTCACTTTATAAAACAACTTGCGTACATCGGCAGGCACAGGGCTCATGCGCAGACCGTTCAGCGCGCGGTCCAGCATGTGTGTCTGAATACCGGCTTCATGGAAAGGCTTCGTCCACTCCCGCACAGCCTTATTGGGGTTTTCACCAAACAAAAGATTAACCTGTTCAAAACCGCCGCCATTTGTTTCTACGCGAGCAAAACAACCCATTTCAATAATGGCGGGCGCTACCTTCACCAGTTGGTCTACACGAGGAACATATTTTCCGGCACTTTGCCACATATCCCTGAACACCAAACTGAACTTAATTTCTTTTTTCATACTAAATTATTCCTGTGTGTGTTTATATAAGATTAGTTATTTCAGATTTTCTCTACTTTGGCAACTTTACCCTTACCTTGCGTCACTACCGTAACTGCCGCACTGATAGCTGCCATAACATTAGCGGGAATAGCAGCAGGACCACTTGCCGCCGGTTTGGCAGAAGAGACCTCTTCGGGTGCATATTTATTCACGAGGGCTATAAGTCCTTTTCCTAAGTAGATAACAATCAGCAGGATAGCAAAGACAGTTGCCATGCCTACCACCATTAGTAGAAGTGCTGTATTCAAGTTTTCCATATTATAAATTATTAGTTATTCTATCAGATTTGCAAAAAATCGTCCGAAATTAGCGATAATTAGCGAGAATACAGAATATTACAATGATAAAATATGCTAAAATGAAAAGTTCCCATACCCTCAGGAGAGAGTACGGGAACTTTTTTGTCAACACTGTGACGCCAGCATCTGCCGTTTACGAAAACGAAAGACAATTATCCCAACGGATCTTGCTCCTCGCCGCCTTCCGAACCGCTACCGCCCGGATTAGAGGAGCCGCCACCGGAAGTGCCGCCATTGGCAAGTTTCTCTATGTCCATCCAAACAACATCCGCATCCACCATGGAACGTGTAGTAATTTGCTTCCCACTACTGCGTTTCACCTCAGGAATAAAGCGTACACGTACACCGTTAATTTGTCCGGAGGTCACCTCTTCAGGCGTAGCAACCCCATTCTTATTGGTAGCGACTGTGTAATAAAAAGTACCGATGCCATCAATTTTCACCGTACTTCCGGAAGCCATATAATCAGCTATTACACCTCCCAGGTTTTTAAGCACAGCATACGTATCTCCCCGGGTAACGGTAGACTGCAAAGAGAGCTTGTCCGCAATTCTGTCAGTGGTAATAGGAATGCCGGTAGTTATTGCTCTCGGATACCACAAATCATTCAGTTTCGATTGAAATTTCTTGTAAAATGCCATAATAATAATGTTTTAAATGATTAATAATGTATATCTAAATTCTCTTGTCTCACCCGGAAAAGCGGAAGTTTCATTGTGAGGCCTCAACAAATCAGCCATTCGCTTTTCTCAAATTCGATGTTGCAAAGTTAGGGTGAGAAACAAGGGAAAGCAAGAAAATGGCATCTACAGCCAAAACATATAATCAACTAATAAACAACACATTACAAAACAGCATTCTCTACAAGGGAAAAATGAATATAAAATTAAGGATAAGAAAAAGATAGGGTATCTCTACACATGAGAGTCATAAGTACCTGATAATGAGATTACCTATTCTTTCCAATCTCTACAATACAAATTATTGTATATTCTTCTGTCTTAAGCAAGCCTATCACTATTATTTTAGACTATCTGTATAGTCTCATCATACGGGAATGATTATTTTTTATACATTTGCAAAGTATGCATTTAAATACCGCAACTTATGAACATTGAATTACGACTTGAGCAACCGGAAGATTACCGTAAAACGGAGGAAATAATGAGAGAGGCTTTCTGGAATTATTATGCTCCCGGATGTTACGAACACTACTTGTTGCATATCATGCGGAACTCTCCCAACTTCGTTAAAGAGCTTGACTTTGTGGCCGTCTGGGAAAATAAGATTATAGGGAGCGTTGTGTGCCTAAAGTCTTTTATTGCCGCCGACAATGGGAATAAATACGAGATATTAAGCATGGGGCCCATAGCCGTTCTTCCTAAATATCAGCGTATGGGCGTCGGCAAAGCACTGATAGCACATACACGCAGCGTAGCAGCAGAAATGGGGTATCGTGCCATTCTGTTGTGCGGGGATCCCGATTATTATTCAAAAGCAGGATTTGTGGCAGCAGAGCAATTCAATATCCGCACCTCCGAAAACAAATATATTGCAGCTCTCCATGTGTGCCCTTTATGGCCGGATGCCTTAGCCAGTGTGACGGGACAATATTACGAGGATGAGATTTACAACATAAATATTGCAGAGGCAGAAGAGTTCGACCGTTCATTTCCTAAAAAAGAACGCATAACGGGAACTCCCACGCAAAAGCGTTTTGAGGAAGTGGTTGCCATGCAAAAAGAGTACATGCAGCCATCAGGGAAGTGACAGATTAAGGATATCTACCATTCGTCCGTTTATCTATCCTCCGAAATCTCAACTCTGATTTATATAGAAGAATAAAATTTCAGAAGAAACAGGAGTTATATTTTAACTTTTTCATTTGAGAAATCCCGCATTACTGTCACAAACTCGTCAGGCAATCTTTTGAGAACTTCCTCCTTTATAAAGGCAGGTACACCACCATAATAAGCTTCCGCAATGCCACCCGTAATAGCCCCCATCGTATCTGCATCTCCTCTTAAAGAAATGGTCAGCCGGATGGCACTTTCATAGTCCGTACTTTCCAAAAAAGCAATGATAGCTTCCGGCACCGTACCTTGACAAGAAATGTCATAACTATAAGTAGGCCTTATCTCATTGCAGGTACGGCTAAGATTATAACCGAACATCTCCTCTACATATTTTTTTATCTCCTGCTTGGATTTGCCCGTACGTGCCAAAAAGACACAAGCCGCCGTAGCCTGTGCCCCTTTTATCCCTTCAGGGTGATTGTGCGTTACTTCCGCGCTCCGCCTTGCCGCAACCAACGTTTCCTCCAATGTATCAAATGCCCACCCCACAGGGCTGACACGCATGGCCGAACCGTTTCCCCAACTATTATAAGGCTGCGGATCATCAGCCCATAGCCAACGGATAAAACTGCTACCATACCCGGCTAATGGATAACGGTTCCCATAATCCTGCATGATACCTAAAAGACTATCACCCGTCAATAACCAATCTGCATTGGCAACTGTCATAACGGTATCATCGGTAAACTTCGATGCCTCGGTAAACAACGGAAAATCCCAATCCTTTACAGGCGAAAACTCATAAACAGAACCGATTATGTCTCCGGCAATAGCTCCTAATAAAATATCTTCTGTATTCATCGCTTCTAAATTTTCATTTCCGAAAGATAACAATTCCTCATTAAAAAGAGATACGCAATCTATTATTACATGCTCTCCTCTACTTTTCTTCTCCTCCAATTTCCGTTCAAGTTCCTGCAATTCCTGTTCACATGCCGGGCAAGTGCCACAGCAAGGACCTGTATGAGTACATTCTGTCTGTACATATTCTATGCCATTAGCCTCTGCTATCTGTTTACGGATATTACTCAATATCGAACACAGCTCTTTCGAGTCTTTCCAGCCAACCTTTTTTTCTTGATTCATAATCCTGTAGTTTTCCTGTTAACTTAGTAAGTTTTCCACCAACCTCTTCCTGCACCTGATAAGTCAATCTATCAAAGTGACTAACTCCCATATCTTTCAATATACGCACATTGTTTTCCACATCTGTGGTGGTATTATAATGGGGTATCAACGGTACACGTACCAGTATGCTGTCCGACTTTCCATGTTCTAACAAAAAACGAAGATTATCTATGACCCTACAATTATCTTCACCAGTATATTGTCTATACTTAGAAGCATCCATATCTTTAATGTCTACAATGTAGTAATCTACAACATCAAGAAGGCTTTCCAGATCTCCTTGAGGCACATTCAATGATGTTTCTACAGTCAATCTCCATGATGGGCCACACTGTAAACGAAATTTACAAATAAACCTACTATACAAGCAAGGCTCTCCTCCTCCGAAAGTAATTCCCCCATGAGTACTCAGAAAATACAAATTGTCTTTCTTTACTTCTTGATACAACTCCTTTGGGATATAGTAAACGGCATCCTCATACCTTGGTCCTAAAGTTTGTGGGTTCAGACAATATTTGCACCGCAATGGGCAATCATGAAAAACGACTAACGTTGTAATTCCATTGCCATCTGTTCCCATACGATGCCTATCAACACCGCAAAAAGGAGCTTCCTCTCTCCTTTTCCATATTTTCCACCGTTCCAACCATTTCTTCCATAAGCAATAAGACAAGTACAGCAAGAAGAATGGAGAGAATATAAGAAATAAAAATGCGGTGCATGAATATACCATTACATCTTCCCATGTCTTAAACTTATTCTCCATAATAAAATTCCTCTATTCTTTTTGTTTTCTATCTGAACAACATTCAAGGCAGCAAACTGCATTATTATCAGCAGCATGTTCTATACCTAATACAAAATGAGAACAACCACTGTCATCCGCAGATTTATAATATTCACAGTGAACACCTTTATCTATCCGGCATTTGCTGCATTGAGCGACTTTAGTCATACATTATTTCCTTTCTTTATATGTAACCTTCAACACCCTTCCAAGCCTGTTCAAGACAGATTGTCCCAACAACAGTGGCGCTTTTTGATTTTTGTTCATGCACCACTCCCAAATTATAAGCCCACATACCCTTATCAATACTTTTAGCTTTCTGTACTTTCAACTTAACTACAAGAAAGATAAACGCCGAATCAGCCAAAACCTGCATCTGATAAAAGGCCTTTCTATCCTTGCCTTCTATAGCCATAGCCTGATAATATCATCTATCGCTTCATTATATTGTTTCAGTCCTATATAACTTTCTGCGCGAAACGAATATCCCGATACATAATCAGAAGCCAATTTTATAACATAATCAAATTGAGCTACAGCATCTTCATAATGAATATTTTTCTAATTGATAATACAAATTGGTAAGCCTTTCATACAATTTAATTCTTTCTGGCGTCAGATCAATAGCAGTTGCATAATCACACAAAGCATTATCAATATTTTCCAGACGTACATAGACATCAGCCCTTAAAGCGAAAGCATAAGAGCGATATTCCTTATCTTTCTTGGGAAGATTCTTTATAGCCAAATCAACGGTTGTCAAAGCCCGTCCATATTCCTCTTTTCGGGCTCTTGCAATACCTATAAATAAGCATAACCATTCTCCGGATTCTTTGAGATTTCCTTATTCAAATCTCCAAGGCTTCTTTTATATTATCGTTTCGATAAGCCTCAACGCCACGAGAATAGTTATACGAATTGGGGCGTTCTACATTTTGGGCATGGATGAGAATATGGCAATCCATGCAATTGATGCAATCAATAAGATGTTTTTCATAACAAGACCTCATCATTTAACAATTACTCTAAGCCAAATAGTCTCATATATATTTAAGATTAATATTTTTTTAAGCGTCTAAATATTGCACCATATTTATCTGAAACAGTTGAGGTCGAGACCTCCCAAATAGAGCTTAATTTTTCTTTATCTTCTTTAGATTTATACTTAGCTATTAAAGCCTTTACCTTAGCATCCTCTAAATTTATATTTAAAGTAGATTGAATAAAATCACGTAACATATCATAATCATACATCAATTTACAAATGTAAAACAAATCCTCATTATCCCTTTTGTACAAAACATATTGCCTATAAACAATTGCCCCCGATGCAATTCGATAACCACAAGCATAATAGATTCTATCTCCACGAAATTCTTCAGCCTCCAATTCTTTTACTATTTTCCGTATTTCAGGAACAGATTCCTTATAATATACATAATCACAGACTTCACGTTCTTCTTTTGTAATATATGATTCATGAATTCGTTTGCCATAGCCTTGAGGAGACACAAAATCCAAATCAAATTTATTAGGAAATGGCCATCCATCAATCTGTACAGGAACATAACTATTTGCAATTATAGTTCTTCTTTGGCTTGCATATAGCTCGATTTGCTGTTGAATCCTATATATGTCAGTTTTCCAACAGAGACTATCAATGTGCTCTTTTACCATATTACACTCAAAAAATCCATAAGAGCCTTCTACATTATTGCTTATATAGCTTCTCATCTTTTTTGTAATATTACTTTCATTCTCACTCTCCATATTATAACCACAAGAAGACAATAAAAGCAATTCAACTAACAATATTACATACTTTATCATAACTCTTTTTTTATCCGCTTCAATAATTCTTCCAATATATCTTTACTGTCTCTATTGTTTAAGGCTTTTGAATAAATTTCATTAGCAACAATTAGTTTTTGGGGTTGATAAGGTTCTATAAACTTTTTAGGATTAGCCTTTTCTATGATTTCATTATATAAATCCGCTTTATCTAATTCCTCTTTAGCCCCAGAATCTATGGCAACCCTTATCTTTAGGTATTGGTAATAATTATATAGCAGATATGACAAGTAAACGAACAGTAAAACTAATAATAACCTCAAACTAATTCTTATTACAGAAAAATATTTATCATAGTAAATCTCTTTATCATTATTATAATTATAATAGTTGAATGAGACTTCATAAGTACTATATGGATATACATCATAATACACACGATAAAAGCCATTATATATCCAACTTATTTGATGCCCACATTGTGGTTCACCCTCAGGATTAGGCGAGAGCCATATCTCTTCAAAATTTATATAATCATCATCTTCATAGCCGTTCCCAAAATGTCCTTTTTGTTGCAAATAATAATACTGATTATACAGAGCCAAGATATTTTTAATTGTTCTTTTATTGTTTGGGTTATAACAACCCTTATAATCCTTATCTTCCTTTACAAGATATTCCAGCGCCTCTTCACAACTCTTATCTAAAGAAGGTCTCCAATCTTTCATATAAATCGCAGATTGTAAATAACCTACAGCTACAGGTAAGAAAATAAACACTTGGAATTCATCTTTCTCTTTATACTTCAACAAGAGCGCTTGCCAAGGAGCAGTCTTCACTGCATTTAATTCATACAATTGCTCAAAGCAACCAGGCTTCAAGCACTTAAACATTGTTGAAGTCAGTAATGGGAATCTGTCATAAGGAAACAACCTTTCAACAGAACTATAAAAACCTATATCTTTTGCACTCCGATCATCTATAAACCGAACAGCATCCATATCCATAGGAATATAAGATGAGTTACCATATTCTTCTGAATACATCAAACGAGATTCTCCTCCCCAATATTCATTCAGTTTATCATAGAATTCTTTTTGCAAAGTACTCTTTTTATTTTCCACATAAATCTCTGACATCCGCAAAGCATACAAGTGCAAGAAATAATAAGCTGTAGAAAGTAGTATCAATCCCAAAACACAAATTAAGATTTTCTTCATCACTATATTCATTTACGCACAGATTTAGCCTTAGCGATTTTATGATAAGAAATATTCTCATCATCTTTAAATTGAATCATTCTATATTTATTTCCACCAACATAGTAGCTTCCTCCACCACCATATTGCCCTTCGTACGTAAATGTCACTTCTATATTATGATACGATTGATTTCTATAATCATTTGCCGGAAGCGTGCTCTTTATAAACATCATCTTAAAACCTCCATATGAATATTCTACAAAATAAGCATCTGTACAAGTTATATTAAGCGTTCTCTTCTCCCAGCCAGCCTCATCAAAAAGAGGTTCTAACAAAATTTCCATTACAGGTCCTTCAATACCAGCCGAATTATACCCTGCAATAGTTCTTAATAACTCCTCAAAAGCATCTGTAATGGCTTGCATTTTATCAGTTGTATTATAAAATTGCCTCACTTTATAATTATCCCATTTTGAAAGAACTTCATATTTGTTAGATTGTATTCCTTTATATATCGTATTCAGTTTCTTCAATTGATTGAATACAATCATTGTATTACTATGGCTACTAGGAAATTTCAGAAAAGATGCAGAAGCATCTAACAATAAATTATTCACCTTTTCCAATTCACTCAGACTTTTATCATAATCATCTTGAGAAAATGCAGGAACAGTACACATCAAACACAATAACAGTATAAATAATCTCATTTTTTTCGTTTTTATAATCAATAAACTAATCTTGTAATCAAATATTTAGTTGAAACATAGCCTTCTAATGTGTTTACCTTATAATATGAATCCATATATCGATATTTAACAAAAGCCCAATCTCCATGTAAGCCATAAACTTCAACAACATCTGAATAATTCAATTTTCCTACTATAGAAGAATTTACAGAAGGAGATGATCTCACATTCAATACATTAGCAGACACCCTTCTCTGAGTATTTGAAATCGTTTTTATAGGTTTGTTATCTCTAAAAAAGCGATTTCCATCTTCCCGATACTTCTTTAAATAAGTTTCAGGATTACCAGTAGCCACTTTTCCTGTATAAGGATTTACATTACCCGGATAACTCCAATTATTATATGGATTCCCATCCGGATTAGAACGTACATGCGGACGAACATAAGCGCCATCTTTTCGATAATATCCTTTCACACGAACTTGGGCATTACAAACAGCAGATATTGTTATTATTGATAATAAAACAAAAAGGATATGAATTATTCGATTCTTTACCATAGTATTCACTTTTTTAGTACATTGCTTATACATCAACACCTTATAAGGGATAAAACTAAAAATCAAAAGTCTTCATGGTGTTCGCACAAAGAGAATTGCAACTTATAACCAACAAAAGTGCCATAAAAATCTATAAAACAATTAGCTTGTTTACTCTTGGTAATCCATTGTACGCCAATGCGATTATATTGAGAATTGCTATCGTTCAACGCATACTTCGGTTCACCGTATAACCTTGTCAACCCGGCTTGAATAATATCCAGTTCCGTAGCATCAAATACTGTAGCATGTTCCCTTGTTGCACTAACCTGTTTCATCGCTTCTATTGCATGTACTTTCCCGTTCAAACCAATAACTCTTACATAGTTCATAGTCACATCAAAAACACTATAATAATAGCTATCTGTCACTTTGTAAATCGAGTAACCGTTTGAACTTTTCTCAAAACTCAATTTACTGGATATTTCAGATATTGGCATTCCGATAGTTATCCCTTTAAAAGAAGGTTTTGTTTCCAATTGCTGAATATCCTGAGCATGTATACTGAACACTCCCACTAAACACACAAATAATAAAATCATCTTTTTCATAACCTTTTCTATTTATTGTTCAATAAAATCCCATCTTTCATAAAGTTCATTCCACTTATAATAGCCAGCCATATTACCATAAGAGTCAAAAATCTCATATCGTTTATACAAATCATTCCATTTCTTGGTATATTTCATATTACCATACGAATCGTATTCTTCATTTCGGTTATAAAGGTCATTTCTTTTCTCATAACCTTGTTGATTTCCATATTTATCTTTGGTGTCTTTTCTGTCATATAAGCTATTGTATTGTTCTGTCTTCAGTAGGTTACCATTTGCATCATAATACTCCAAGCGATTATATAATGAATTATGTTTGGCATATCCGATAAGGTTGCCATAAGAATTGTAGAATTCAGTTCTATCATACAGCTTGTTGTACTTCTGTGTATAATTCTGTCCCCATAACAAAATGGAAACGAATAAAAAGATAATTGTGAATAATGTTTTCATAATGATATATTTTTATAAGATAAACCATGAATAAGACAACGCTTCTTTCTTCTTTATGGCAAATAGCGCATGGTTAGCCTCCGTAAAGCCTTTTTTAGAAGCTTTCTTTAAAAATCTTTTTCCTTTGCGTTGTTGTCCTAACAAATAATATGATATTCCTAAATTGTAATACAATTGTATGTTGTAATGCCCAGTGCTTAAAGCAGCATTTGCATAGTTTACAAAATGACCAATTTGTTTCTTTTGCAAATAGAAATAAGCCGTCCGTGAATACTCCGCGAAACTTTCTATAGCTTGTCTCTTTTTCCAAACCGCAGCTGCAGCTCTTAACATCATTTCCTCATGTGACATTGGTACATAAGTATTAATTATTGGAGCCTCAGCCGGAGTGTCATAACGATTCTGCGCTTTGACAATATCACTACATAGTGATAAAAAAAAGATTAATGTAAGATAATAAAATTTCATACTATTAGAGTTTACATCTCCTTAGCTCCAAAGAAGACATTTATACAAACAGAAACGTGGAACTACGTGCCCACTATCTGTAACTGAAGGTCCTGAGAAAACCCGAAAACATAAATAGATGGACAGCAGCCCCACGCTAAATCAGCGTAGGAAACATACTGTGCCATTCTTATGTTTTCTTGAAAATTTCTCAGGTTTTCAGTCACAAGAATAAGCACAACGCTTCTTACAATTTTATCTCTAAAAAAACATTAAAGAACATCGCTATGTACTTCATCTGCAAATTTAACCATTTTCTTTCATAAAAAAGAAAGTCAGAAGAAGTTTTAGCTCCTACAAATATTTTCTCAAGATAATAATCATAGCTACTGTCCAATCTATTTTGATTAAAACTCTATCCTAACCGGAAACTGTAGTAAGTAATTACATCTACACGAAACCTCCTCTTAACATATGAAGAAGGATGAGTAACTTTTCCAAAGACTAACTAAACTCATACTATTTATGTTTTTAATGATTAACACTTTCACTTTTATAAATGGAACGTGTATCACTACAAATTCCATTCAAAGCACGAAGTGTATTCGTGCAGCCATAAATAGTATAGTTTAAGTCTTCTCATTGGTAATTCAATACATAATTCTTCTGCATTCCAACTACTACTCTATGTTATTCACTTATTTATCGTGTAGAAAACAAAAAGGTAAACATCACGAACTACAAAAATTAAAAGAAACAAGAATGGCATGCCCTAAATCCCAATTGTTCTAACAATCTGACATCCAAAGCCAACTCCGGATTAAACTTCATACGATAATAATCATACAACATGGCTATTATTGGTCGTTTGAACTTTTCTTCATAATCACAAAGAAAGGTTTTTACTTCTGTATCCGAATATCCCGTTCTATTATTTATTATCTGATTCGGAGAATTCCCTAGATAGGCAAGTTTTCCATACTGCTTTAGAATAGCTGTATTTTTAGGCGATTGATAATAATATTTTCCTGCCTGCTTTAGCCTCTCATTTATCTTACTTTTCAATTCTTCCTGAGTCCAATTATTTATAATTGTAGTTCCCGAATTTTTCAGAGGTGCTATTTCTTCTATCTTTAACCGCATATGAAAAGCGGCATTAATACGCATTTCAAACACATCTTCTTTCCCTTCGAAAAGATAACGATTATTCTTAAACCAAATACGAAAACGCTGTACCATTTCTATTCCTCGGTTTCTAATCTCTTCTGGAATTCTAAAATTACAGAACTCTGCGTTCAGTCGTTTGCAATCTTCTGTTTTATGATAACATGGAGTTTCACCCTCATATACATATCTATAAGAATCCTTTATTTCGACTTTTTGATAAACGTCTTTCACGAATCTTTCAGGATTCACCAAAAACTCCTTATAAGCCAACAAAGATTGTTCTTCCTTTTTATTGAAAAAATAAATGGGTCTATCATAAACCTCACCTTCTAAGTTCAACTCTTTCCAGTCTAATTTTCTCAATATCCGTTTCGAATTGGCCACTGTTATAAATACCATATCATTACCTCCTACTATTTACAACTTTCAATATTATTTGTTCTTCACTTATTTATCGTATAAGAATAAAAAAGGTAAACACGAAAAGATATTTTTTGCAATTAAACTAAAATCACATAACCAAAGTCGAAAAACAGAGTAACAAAATCTTCATTTACCAAAGTTAATCACTATTTTTGTCACATATAATAATACTATGACAGAAAGCAGAATCAAAATATGTGAGTTGAAATGAAACGCTTTTTTATAATATGGCTATCACTCTTATGCGTGCTCTGTAGTCTGGCACAACAGAAACACGCCTTGATTGTCGCTATTGCCAATTATCCCAAAGAGTCCGGCTGGAGCAGCATTCACAGCAATAATGATTTACAGATACTACTGCCGCAGTTCAAAAGATTAGACTTCCACATCAACTTATTGGCAGATAAGCAAGCCACGAAAAAGAACATTATTCAAGCACTGCAACACCTTATAAAACAACTTAAAGCCGGGGATGATGTCTGTCTACACTTTTCCTGTCATGGACAACAAATGGAAGATGACAACGGAGATGAAGCAGATGGACTGGACAAGGCACTGATTCCCTATGATGCCCGAAGCACTTTTCAATACTTGGTACAATAAAGTATATAGTTGCGTTTTTTTATAAGATAAACCATGAATGAGACAATTTTTCTTCTGTAAAACTCATATCGCCTATAAAAATCATTCCATTTTTATATTAGTAATAAAGCACTTATCAAATGCCTACTTTTTTTTCTTCTCCAAAAGACTAGCATCATAGAATAAGACATACGCTGCTCCCTTTTCCGTATTCTTTTGATATTTATACAGCTCTGCTATTTTAGAGCTAAGGTATAGATAGCTCGGAAGTCTTTTTTCAGGAACTCCATTTATGAAATAATCAACATTCATCTGATCTCTCACCCACCTAAATTGAGCAATAGCCTCTGAATAAGCCTCTATACTCAAGGCAAATGTCCCTCTAAATATAGCATTCTTCCACTCTTTTGGAAGTTCCTCAAATATAGATAATTCATCTTTAGTCAAAAAATGAGATTTTGATTTAATATTGTCAACAATACGATTATCAACCAGACCAATTCTATGAGCATCATTGGATATAATACTTTTTTTCGATAATTCAAAAGAACTTGCCGGATGAAAAATTGTAGCGGCGCAACATCCATTTGCATTTGGCTCAACAAAGAAATATATCGAAGATCCGAGATAACTATTGGATTTATCTATATTCCAATTTTCTCCATAAAGCTTTTTAAACTTCACTTCTACAATATATGACTTATCTACAGGAATCTCTGAACGAATAATAGGTATTTCGCCTAAATTCAAGAGTTCCGAATCTAATTTTATAACTTTTCCATCATATAACACATTAACTTTATCAATATGAGATGGGGCGTAACAGAAAAATTCACGAACCAAATAACCGATATTACAAGCATTATAAGGGTCTGGCTTTATTAATTTTTGCGCATTAAATTGTAATTCTCCGTTCTTCAGTTTATAAATATACAATAGTTCATCTTTTGCTCTCTCATCTTGAGAATTAACTTTTAATGCCTTTTCATAATACCTCTCAGCCTCATCCAGCTTCTTAGTTTCAACCATTGCATATCCTAATCGCCTACAATAAAAGGAATATTCATCAGCAACAGATTCAGAGATTCCTTTTTTTTCAATATCTTCAACCTTTTTCTTTAAAGATAGAACGATTGTAGGGTCTAAGATTGACTCAAATAAAGTAACCCTATTGAGTGATGCAATCTTTTTATTCGACGCTGGCCCAATAATCTTATTAAACATAATAAGACGCTGTTCTTGGTGAGTTCGTTCATAACAAGAAAATAACAAGTCATTAACATATCCAAAATCATCATTCGTCCACAAAGAATCAAGACTTACATTTTGAGCTATATAATACTGCATATCGAGTAATTGCAATGAAGCATCCAAATATCGTTGATTATCCAATAGCCATTTTGCATAACCGTATTGATAAGACAAATCCATATTTTTCACTCTTAAAACATCTTTCTCCAATTCAGACATCGTACCATTTTGCAGATGTTTTTTAGCTGAATTCATAATAGAATCCGCCTTAAATGCGATTTGGTTTCTATCCATAAAATCATAAGTTACAAGAAAATTCACACAAGTAGATTTTACGGGAGAACTGGACGGTACGCATAAATCTATATCAGGGAATGTAATGCAAATGCTTCGATAATTAACACTTGTTACTAATCCATGTGCATTTGACACATGAAGTAATAGCCGGGATATGCCTCCATTATTATTATCACATTCTACAACTAGAAGATAATCAGACATTTTATCCAAAACACTTGAGTTTCTCACGCGAATAGGCTGGAATATATCATAGTCAGCAATAACCTCATTACTCATAAATCGTTCACTTTTACCATTACAATATGAAGTTACAGATTTCAATTTTGCTTGATTCAAGTTATATACTTGCGACAATAATTGTCCCAACTTCAATGTGTCCGATGGGCTAGAACGGATTTTAAAACAATCGTTCTGTTCTCTAAATTCTATTTCAGTAGGTAGCCAGAAACGATCAAAATCCATTTCTCCTATTTTATCCTGAGCAAAAACTGAAACCACAATAATATAAAAGAATGAATATAAACAAAGAACTCTTCTCATAATATTAAAATTTACGCTCTCCCAGCCCCAAAGAAGACATTCATACAAACAGAAACGTGGAACTACGTGCCCACTATCTGTAACTGAAGGTCCTAGGAAAACCCAAACACACGGATAGATGGACAGCAGCCCCACGCTGAAATCAGCGTAGGAAACAACTATGCCATTCTGTGTGTTTTTGAAAATTTCCTAGGTTTTCAGTCACAAGAACAAGCACAACGCTTCTTACAATTTTATCTCTAAAAAAACATTGAAGGACATCACCATGCACTTCATCCGCAAACTTAAACATTTTCCTTCACAAAAAAGCAAAATGAATAAAGTTTTTACTGATACTCTTTTGAGACAATAATCATAACTGCTGTCCTATCTATTTGCAAGAAGACTATTTGTATGCCACCCCTACTACTTGCACACCGCCACCCAATGCAGCAGCCGTTTCATTGGTTCTATCTGCTACCAATATTACACCGGCTCCAAGTTTAGCAGCTTTCTTCTTTAACTTCTTGATAGCATCTTTGTATCCCATACCTGAACCTAATGTTCCACCCCAACCGGAAGTCGCAGCAACTTCGCCTACACGGGTCAGCCCTTCGACATCAGAAGCAAGATGGGTAACAACAACCTTGTCCCAATCGTCCTTACCATTTATAACCGGTACTTGAAACGTCTGATTGCACTCTTCTTTTCTACCGCTGGCATACACGATGTACGAGATTTCCTTCTTACTCTTCTCGTTAACAAGTTCCTCGCCAGGATAAGCAAACTCAATAGAGGCATTGGTACTCTTCACTATTTTTACATCCAAAGACGACCCATTTCTTAGCACAACTTTATCTTGTGCATAAGACAGACTACCACAAGCGCATAACGCTGCTAAAATAACAATTTGCTTTTTCATACCATCTAAATTTATATTAATACTCAAATACGTTTTCCTTTATAAATAGTTTAGTTCTTCTCACATCACAGTTAACCCAATGCACACATTCTCAAGATAACAACTACTATTCATGACTTTCAATTTAATTAGTTCTTTCGCTTGTTTATCGTATAGAAACAAGATAGGTAAACACATAAAACAGAAAAAATGAAGTCATAAAAAGTCTTTTTACAGAAGTTAATCATTACTTTTGCCGTGACTATACATTAATAGTGGAATATTCATTTCGATAATTGGCTACTATGAGATTCTTTCTTGCGATATCGCTATTGTGTTGCTACTTCTGTTGTCAGGCGCAACAGAAATATGCACTCATTGTTGCTATTGCCGATTATCCCAAAGAATCCGGTTGGAATAGCATACATAGCGACAATGACTTACAACTGTTAGTTCCGCAGTTCAAAAGGTTGGGATTCCAGATTAACACACTGATAGACAAGCAAGCGACCAAGAAGAATATTACGCAAGATTTACAGGATCTGATCCGGCAGCTCAATCCTGGAGACGATGTCTGCCTGCATTTCTCCTGCCACGGGCAACAAATGGAAGATGACAACGGTGATGAAGCAGACGGACTGGACGAGGCACTGATTCCCTATGATGCCCGAAAAACTTTTCAGAAAGGCATTTATGAAGGAGAAAAACATCTGCGCGATGACGAACTTGAAAAGTATCTGACCTGCATCCGGCAGAAAACAGGGGCTAACGGTTCTGTATTAGTAACTTTTGACGCTTGTCACAGTGGCACAGCCAACCGCATTGAAGAATACGTTGAAGATGAGGATGCACCCATCCGTGGTACCAACGTTATTTTCACCTCCAATCCTTTCTATATAGCACCCGATGCCAAGCATATACAAAGGAAGAACAGACTTATGCAACAAAGTGGTTTGTCCCCCATTTGCATCATCAGTGCCTGCCAACCCTTTCAGCGTAACTTTGAAATAAAAGTAGGAAGTAGCTATTATGGCACCCTGTCCTACTCTTTCTATACTATATTAAAAAAGACCAAGCAATGGGACAAAGCCTGTTTCCCCCGGATATGGAAACAATCCAAAAGCCTCTCATCCAAGCAAATTCCTATGATCGAATCTTCCTATCCCCTTTGAGCCATGAAAGAAGACATCCTATCGCACATACAAAACAATCGTGAGGTCAGCCGCATCTATTCGGAACTGAAAGCAGGCTTCCTTGCATACAATCGCGTCACCCTCCCCAAAATACGGGAAGAAGACAGAGAGGAAATCTATAACGATTCTTTCATCGACTTAATCGACAATATTTCATCCGGAAAACTCCAACAATTAACTTGCAGCTTGCAGACCTATATCAATACAATAGGCTACAACAAATCCATAGACCTACTACGCAAGAAAAACTCGACACAGTCATTGCCGGATTATGAGAGAATAGAATCTGACAACGATTTCGATATTGCCGATGATGCCAATGATGCCATAGCGATAGAGCGTCAAGAGGAGATATACAAGCTGGTAAAGGACATAGAAAACGATACTTGCCGCATAATACTTTTCGGCTTCTATTGGCAACACTATTCCATGGAAATACTGGCAGAACTAACCGGACTAAGTAATGCCGACGTTGCCAAAAGTACTAAAGTCAGATGTTTCACCAAACTACGGAATGCCGTTTTAGCTGCATTCCGAAAGAAAGGATTGATATAATATGGATACACAGAATGATAACATAGAAGACTTGATTGCCAAGACAATCAGGAAAGCAGGGTACGAAAAAGACATGCGAGACCTTGAAACACTGAAAGCATTTACGGCCAATATAAAAAGGAGGAACAGGATTAGAAGACTACTGATTTCAGTCACGTCCGTTGCTGCACTTTTAGCACTTCTCTTTTCACTGAACATATACCATGACAATCGCATCATGGACAATGCGTTCATCACCTATTATGCACCATTGGAATACGACCAAGAGTTGGTTTCACGAGGCAGTGATTCTGTTTCTTCCGAACTAATGTCTGCCATGAATGCTTATCTAAAGAAAGATTACAAGATTGCTTTACAGGAATTTAACTCTATCCAAAGTATTGACAATAATTTTCTGATATATAAAGCTATTTGTCTCATAGAAACCAAGCAACTGCCCGAAGCAATAAATCTGCTTGAACAATTAGTAAGTGACGGAGAAGGAACAGAATATTACCAACAAGCCTATTGGTACTTGGCGATAAGCCTTTTAAGAAATCACGAAAAAGAAGAGGCTATGCAGGTTCTCGAAAAGATAGTAAACACAGCAGGAATATACGGTAATGAGGCAAGCACACTGATAAAGTGCTTAAAATAATTATTTTATAATTCATTACGCCCATAAAAGAAGAAGAATGAAATCAATTGCCATACTACTACTTCTGATATTATTTTCTGTCCATGTTGCGGGACAAGATACTACCAATATCAATAAAGTTCAGCAAACAGATATAGCTGATTCTTTAGAAATACTGAATAAAATGGCACTCCAATGCAATTTCACAGAGGACTACGCCAACGCTCTCAAAATAGGCAAAAGACTTGAAAAGTTAACTCTTGCCGAGTACGGCAAGTATAGTCAACAATACGTTATCGTTTTAGGCAACTTGGCCTATTATCATGGATGGCTGGGACACGTTGACACTGCAATAGAATACTTCAAGATTTGTGCTGACATAAAACGAAAGCTATACGGAGAAGCACACATAGAGTACGCCTCTACAATAGGATGCCTGTCCTTTTACCTCACAGAGGCTGAAAGATATACAGAAGCCATACCCCTCATTCATAGAGCACTCGAAATCTTTCAAGACAACCATATACAAAAGGGGAATGACTATTTTCAAACGATGCTTGCAGCCATTCACATAGCAACAGAGACAGAAGAATATCAGAAAGGAATAGCCATCGGCAATAGTCTGTTAAAAGCCCTAAATGCCGACACTATTCAGAATACAAATCGAATCAGCAATACCCTATTTGAGTTATCCAAATGCTTTTCCGGTTTAGACGATTATCCTACTGCTATAAAATACAATAAAGAATCTCTATCTATCATGCGGACACACTCTCACCGATTGATAGAAGAGTTGGAACAAATGGAAGCATTAGCAGAAGCATACTATCTCAACGAAGAAGACACAGCTTTTATTCAAACAAAGAAAGAAGAGCATAGACTATTAAAAGATATTCTAATTAACCAATTATCCTCCTTAAACAATAGCGACAGAATTGAATACTCAAATGCTGCCTATAACTTTTACCAAGACCTAATTAATGTCGTGTGGCTGATTAAAGAAGCGCAACGCAAAACTGATGTCCGAAACTTGAAACAAATCATTTATGAAGGCTGCCTTCTTCTCAAAAACCTGATTTTAAACACAGAGCAATCTAAACTTGCACGCAGGGATATAGCAGACATCACAAATTATCAAATCTCATTACAAGAAATAAAGAATCATTTATCAACCAATGACGTAGCGATTGAATTTATCGATTATCCAGATTGGAGTTACGAAGATGAAGCTATAAACTATGCTGCCGTTATCCTCAAAAAGGATTGGGAAGCTCCTGTATTAATTCGTTTTTCATCCGAAATGTTACTTAAGCGCGATATGCAGAAAATGCAGGAAGGAGACTCTTTGTCAGTAAACATGCAACACGCCTACAATCATATATGGAAAGCTATCGTCCAAAATATTCTTTCAATCGGCAATCATGTTTATTTCTCCGCAAACGGTATACTTCACCAAATTCCCATTGAGTCCCTCCCCGTTGGAAACGGAAAAATCATGAGCGACCTCTACCACATGCACCGCCTATCCTCCACTCGTGAACTGGCTCTGAAAAAAGAGCCCATAAGATATAAAAAAGCAGTATTGTATGGCGGACTCAATTATGATATGACCGATAATGATATGAAGGCCGAAAGTTCTAAATATCAGAAAAGAGATAGCACAAACATCTATTTTACATCCAGAGGATTGTTGGAGGATTCTATCAGAGGACATAAATGGATTCAACTTGGAAACACACTGCAAGAAGTAGAATACATAAAGGACTTATTAGAAAAGAATTATATTACCACTAACATTTATAAAGGCAATAGTGGAAACGAAGAAGCTTTCAAAGCCTTGTCCGGACAAGAATATAACATTATTCATCTTGCCACACATGGATTTTTCTATCCGGATGAAGTTGCCAAGAAGAAAAACTATTTCAAGCCTGTTCTGATGCAAGATGGACAAAGTATAAGCCCAATCGACATGTCTTTAGAACGTTCCGGTTTAGTGTTGTCCGGTGGTAACCGTGCATGGAAAGGAGACTCTATCCCTGAAGAAATAGAAGATGGCATTCTAAAATCCCAAGAGATTAAAGACTTGGATTTGCGAGGTGCAGACTTGGTTGTTCTTTCCGCCTGCCATACAGGACAAGGAGAAGTAACCAATGAGGGAGTGTTTGGGCTACAGCGAGCATTCAAAATGGCAGGTGTACAGACTATCGTTATGAGCCTAACAGAAGTGGATGATCAAACCACAATGGCTATGATGAACAAATTCTACGCCAACCTCCTTTCAGGACAGTCCAAACATGATGCTTTCTATAATACACAGCGATACATACGTTCTATAAAACCAAACCCTATATATTGGGCTGGATGGATTATGTTAGACTAAAGTAAATAGGCACAACCTTTTTCCGATAAACCATAATCCCCCGATGTTTTGCATAGTTCAAAACATCATGCCCTATTCAATAGTTGATTACAATCCAATTACAGCAATTCGAATATCTTTAATGAATTTAACAGCTTGTTTTTTCTCCAATTTCAGTGCAACAATATCAATTTCGCTCTAATTGCTCTTTGACTTCCACCACGAACCTATGACGCGGAAGAATAGTTACTGTCGAAGATAAAGATTACATTTCACTCACTGACATGGCAAATGCCAAACTGAAAAAAGGAATATTTACAGCCGTCAAAGAAGTAACAGATTAGAGACATAACGATGTACTTTCTTTGCTAGTCATCACATATCTCCCAACGACAAACACACCATTTCAATCTGATACTTCAGTAATCATTTTTTCTTTTGTCTATATCTATACCATCACAGTGAACTTAACCAGACGGTCGTCACTTCCTCCATTTCATCTTGGGGGGGGGGGAGGAAAGCTAATAAGAAAGAGGGTAGTACAAACGAAAAGCATTGAGAACGAGAACATTCTTTAAAAGATTGCATTGGATTACAGACATAGCCCGTCAGCCCCCATAGAGCCGAAAGATGTCGTTAAGAATTGGATGCGGTTAAAAAACACATTGGAATATCTCAGTTTGTGGGAAAATTGAATAATCCGAATTTAAAAGGGGGGCGAATTCGCCCCCCTTTTAACGGAAGCAGGCAGCAATGCTTTCACAATGAGTCCCACACGTTGGGTTGAATAGCCTACCTCACCGGCTATCCTAACGCCAAATATTTCAGCACAGCTTTTAAAAAATACTACGGAACTACCCCAAGTACATTCATTGCCGGAGACCAGCCTGCAGACCCCTTATAAAAACTGCAACAACCCGGACAACAACTTTTCTATAAGAAAAAAAGTGCAAAGTCAGGCATAGGTTATTACACATTTTTTACCACACCTGATTTTATTGTCCTTCACTTTCCCTACCCTCTTCAGAGCACCTTCTGAAAGGGGGTACAATGAGTCAGTGACTGAAAGGCATTGACTTCCTGACTGAATGCCTTTCAGTCACTGACTCATTCCCGTTCGTTCGATGAGTGAAATAAAAACGGTTCAAGAAACCGATGGCATTACCTGCTTTTTGTTGGAATATTTCCAACAATCATCTCCAACGTCTCCCCTTCGGCAAACAGTCCTTCCTCCGCCTGTATCATCCGCTTCTTCAGACGGAACTTCTGCTGGGATACGGAAGAGGAAGATACGGCAGTGAAAGCGGCTATCTGTGCATTGCTGAATCCCAGCCGGATGAGGAGACAGAGTTGGTTGTCGGCAGGCGTAAGCTGGGGAAACCGCAAGGCCAAGCGGTGCGAAGCATCCTTGTACACTCTATCCGTAAGCTGTTGCAAGTACTCCCATTGGGCGTTCGTGAGAAACTTGGGATGGCTGCGCAGCTGCTCCACCACTTCATCGCCATCTATCAAGGCGGCGGTGAGCGCCTGTACCTGACCGTCCAACTGCCGGGCACGCTCACTCTCCTTCATCATCAATTCCAACTCACGAGGCACAGAACGGTCTTCATACTCTTTGAGACGGGTACGGAGCTGTTCATTTTCTTCACACAGACGGCTGCCATGATCCATCAGATTTGTCAGCGAACACTGCACTTCTTCACGCTCTTCGTCGGTGAGCGACATTTCACCCAGACACTCCTCCAGTTCGGCACGCTCACGCTCGTTATTGTGCAGCCGCTGTTCGTTCTCGCTCAAATCTATGAGGTAACGGCGATGCTTGCGCTCATCCGAGAACCGGATGTCACGTATGGAGAACCACACGTTCAGCCCAAGCATGAAACAACCGAATGTTCCCCAGAAAAGGCGTTTCCATCCTGTTGCAGGCATCAGGCGGATGCGCTTCCCTTCGGAAAGTTCTTTCACCCGGGTGTATTTGTGATGCAGGTCGGACAGCAGACGAACGGCACAAGCACTGTCGGCACTGCCGGATTGCACCAAAGAATCGGCATGAATGAGAGATTGTTCGTAGTCGAGGATATTCCTATCGGCCGGAGCTGAACAAGATACGGTTACCAGCCCCAAAAGAGAAGTCAGTAAGAGAAAGATATATACGTGTTTCATCCCTACAAAGGTAGTACTTTCTCCCTACAAAAGACACAGAGGCGCAAAGTTTTTTTAAACTTTTGCAAGAAAAGATAACTCGCTTAGAATAAATCGGTTGGTCGGATTGCTTGAAAAATGGGTAACGAAATAGCAACCGTTCGTATTTTTGAGTTCTTCATTGTTATGCTTCAATGTGATAACTCTGATGCAACAAAGGTACAAAAAGAAATGCAGACGAAAAAAGAATGATGGTAATTTTTTTTGTCTGCGTCGTTTTTGAATATTGTCTAAACAAGAATAAGTTTAATCCGTTTGGGGTATATTGCCAATGGAGTAAACTGAACTTTATTATCGTCAGCCGTTGGCTGGCGAAATTAAATTGTCGTCGCAAATAGACACTACAATCTAATTACCTTATAATAACAAGGTGGAAGTATCTTCTTTTTATACAATACCATAATCGCCCATATAAAAATTTTGCGAGAAATCCAAACAAAAACGAGGTAATCTCTAATTAATTTCTTAACTTTGCAAGCAAATTAGAAATACTATGGATATTAAGAAACATATTACAGCGTTGGGATTTGTTCCAAAAGACGGAACGAATGGCATTTATCATAAAATATATGTTGATTATGCCATAGAGATTGACTTTGAAAAACAAAGCATTAACTACGGTGGTGGTATTACTGCCGATAGTAAGACTACTCAAAATTTTTCTGATGCGGAAAATTTTGTAGTACTTGAGTGTGTTGATAGATTACTCACAAAAGGATATAAGCCTCAGAACTTAATTCTTGAGAAGACATGGCCATCTGGACACGGAACATCAGGACGATTAGATATTTGCGTTAATCGTGAAGATGGTACACCTTATATGCTTATCGAATGTAAGACGTATGGTAAGGAATACAATAAGGAGTTAGCAAGAATCCGTAAGGATGGAGGACAGTTATTTACTTATTTCCAATTATCTGGTGGTAAGGCTGATGTACTAATGTTGTATGCATCAGAATTGAAAGGAAATAAGTTTGTCTATGTTAACGAGATTATCAAGATTGAAGATGATTATCGCAATGGTGATGTTAAGGACATTTATGAAAAATGGAATAAGCTCACCAAGGATAACGGTATCTTCGGTTCTTGGGTACAACCATATAATTTTCAAAGCAAGGCTTTAACAAAAGAGCAGTTGAAGGAAATTAAAGCCGATGATTCAAGCTTTATCTTCAATCGTTTCCTTGAAATACTACGCCATAATGTAGTATCAGACAAGGGCAATGCTTTCAACAAAATATTTACACTCTTCTTGTGTAAAGTTTATGATGAAACAACGACGGGCGAGGGAGAAGAGTTAAAGTTCCAATGGCTTGAAGGACGAGATAACCACGTTGATTTCCAACTTCGCTTAACAGACCTTTATAGCAAAGGTATGAAAAAGTTCTTGGATAGAACTGTTAGCGATTTCAACAACGAGGATTTCGACAAGCGTTGTGCTAACCTAAACGAAGATACCAAGCAGTATCTTTTAAGAGAGGTTAATAAACTTCGTCTTGAAAAGAATAATGAGTTCGCAATCAAGGAGGTATATGACAATGCTTCGTTTGAAGAAAATGCAAAGGTTGTAAAAGAGGTTGTAGAGTTGATTCAGGGATATAGAATCCGATACAACAAGAGACAGCAATATTTGTCAGACTTCTTTGAATTACTTCTTACTACTGGTCTCAAGCAGGAGGCTGGTCAGTATTTTACACCCGTACCTATTGCACAATTTATTATAAAGAGTCTTCCTTTGGATTCTATTATGGCAGAAAAATTATCTCGCAAGGATGGTGAGATTTTGCCATATATGATTGACTATGCGGCTGGTAGCGGTCACTTTATCACAGAGTTTATGCACGAAATACAAGACATCATAAACGCCTGTGATACCTCTAAATATATTGAGGAGACAAGAAAGCACCTTATCAATTGGCAGAATTGCCATTTTGATTGGGCTACAAACTATGTATATGGCATAGAGAAGGATTATCGACTGGTGAAAGTTGGTAAGGTAGGATGCTATTTACACGGTGATGGTTTGGCAAATGTTATCTTAAGCGATGGACTCGCCAACTTCTGCAATAACAAAGAATATAAGGGAAAACTACGCAAACAGGTAAATGACGGACAAAAGGATAATCAGCAATTTGATATTGTATTGAGCAATCCTCCGTATTCTGTTTCATCATTCCGTCAGACAACTCGAGACTATTATACAGAGCAAGATTTTGAGTTGTACAACTCATTGACAGATAATAGTTCTGAAATAGAATGTTTGTTTATTGAGCGTACCAAACAATTACTCAAAGATGGTGGTATAGCAGGTGTTATACTACCAAGTTCTATTTTGAGTAATTCGGGCATATATACCAAAGCTCGTGAAATTATATTGCAATACTTTGATATTGTCTCAATAGCAGAGTTGGGTAGCAATACTTTTATGGCGACCAACACAAATACTGTTGTTCTGTTCCTTCGTCGTAGAGATAACTATTTTGCAGCCAACACAAAGAGTGCAGTTGATACTTATTTCCGCACATTGAATGATGTAACTATTAATGGCATTGAAACACCCGCCTCAAAATATGTAGCTCATGTTTGGGAGGGACTTGATTATACCGATTATATTACATTGTTGCAAAAATTGCCAAATGACAAGGTAAAAGCACACGAAATATATGCAGAGTATAAAAAGAAAATTTCTGCAAAGAACGATGCTAAGTTATATGAGGCAATCTTAAATATTGAGGCTGAAAAGCTTTTGTACTTTATTTTGGCATACTCTCAAAAAGTTGTTATTGTAAAGAGTGGTGAGAAAGATGTTGAGAAACGCTTCTTGGGTTATGAGTTCTCAAATCGTAGAGGTAACGAGGGTATTCACGCTATACAAAAGGGCAAGAACATTGACGAGTGTACTCAACTCTTCGACACTAATAGTTATGACAATCCCGAAAAGGCAAGTTCTTATGTCTATAGAGCTTTCAAGGGAGATTACACATCGCCAATAGCGGAGGGAATGCAGTCTCATATTAGTCGTGTATCATTGATTGATATGCTTACTTTTGATAGACCTATTTTTGAAAAAGGTATAAACTTAAATTCAAAAAAAAAAGTAGCTTTTGATAGTCGCTACACCTTAAAGCCAATAGATAAACTTGCAAGTTTTCAAAGCGGTCTTTGGAAAGGTGAAAAAGGAGTATTGCAAATGACAAAAGTCTTGCGCAATACAAACTTTAAATTAAACAATGGTTTTTTAGATTATGGTGATGTTGCAGAAATTGAAGTAGAAACAACTCAACTAGCAACACGCACATTGCAGTATGGAGACATCATATTAGAGAAATCTGGAGGTAGCGATACGCAAGCAATAGGACGGGTTGTATTATTTGATAAGACCGATAATGAAACATACTCATACTCAAACTTTTGTTCAAGAATAAGAGTACTGGATGCCTCCGAAGTAGAACCATTATACTTATGGAGTGTTTTACACAATTTTTATTGTAAAGGAGGAACGATTCCTTTGCAAAACGGTATAAGACTTCTCAATATTGATATGAACGGGTATTCTAAGATAAAGATCCCCGTTCCGCCTATTGCTGTTCAGAAACAAATTGTAGAGGAAATCGCCAAAGTTGACACATCTGTTTCAGATGCTATGCAACGGATTGATAAGTATGAAAGTGATATAGAGAACTTGCTATCTTCATTAAATAATGCAGATAGTACACTAAATACTATTGCTCCATTTGCCACTAAGTCTATTAAGTATGGCGATATAGAGTCTGAAACATATATCACAACCGACAATATGCTTCAGAACAAATTGGGCGTTCTTCCATTTGAAGGGGTTGCAAATATATCATCTATCACGGAATATAAGCCGGAGGATATATTGATTTCAAATATTCGTCCATACCTTAAAAAGATTTGGTTGGCAGACAAGGAGGGTGGATGCTCGAAAGATGTTCTTGTGCTCAGGTCGGCTGACACGAGTAAATACCTACCCAAGTACATCTTCTATATGCTTCGTAGAGATTCCTTCTTTGACTATGTAATGGAAGGCAAAAAAGGTATTAAGATGCCACGAGGCAATAAGGAAGATATTATGAAGTACAAAATTCCGATGCCTAACATTGATGAACAAAAACGCATCGTAGCACAAATAGAGACATTAGAATTAGAGATTACTAAGGCTCGCACTTTGATAGAAAATGTTGCGAGTGAGAAACAAGCAATACTTGATAAATATTTGTAATTATGGAAACAGCTGGTGCTATACAGGAAACATATAATATTTGGAGTTGGTTGTTACCACTTATCAGTGGTGCAATCGGTGCTTTAATCGGCACTTATGGAGGTTCTTATTTTTTGCACTGGAAGCAGGAAAAGAAAATCAAGAATGTACGTTCAATGGCTGTTAAAGCATTAGATATTTTCAAGGAGTATGCTCAGCAAAAAAGAACATATGCAGATACTACAAATGAGTTCAATACCAAGCTTAGTATTTCTGAGAAAAGAGCAGTCGTTGTAGCCTTGCATAAACTTGGTGTGCCTTTCGAGACTCCAACAAGGGATGCTTTTGATATTAAAAATATAAGATTCAAGGATATTGTTATAGACAAGGATGAAATCACTACAATGATAGTGCAAATCAATAAGGGTAATTGTGATAATCATTTCTTTACAGATATTGAATCATATTTTACTTCAAACTTACGACTTAACGCAGTGAGAAATGTTGGTAAGAAATATGTTGAAGAAGTTCATGCAAAAAGTTGGGTTGAGAAAGAAAAACCAAATACGATTGCGAATCCTGTAGATTGGCATAAACAGTTTACGCCAGGAGAACTTCAGACAATATTAGTATTGAGAACACAATTAGCAAACACGGACTACTTTTCTCAAAATGGACGGGCTGATTCGAATAAGATTAAGGATTTGATTAGAGAAATTGAAATTGGACTTTGGGACAATTATCTATTCTATGATTATGAGTCTTTTACAAATATTCAAGCGCAGCATAATTTAGCGAATGTTGTACAAAGTATGATAATGATGAATCAGCAGCAAGTAAATGCACAAAATACCCAAGCAGAGGTTTCTGAGAGCAAATAAACAACAATGGCGACCACTTGATGCGGTCGCCATTGCTGTTTACAATTTCATTCCCCTGCTTTTCTTTGGCTGTATAGGCTGTCGGATTGATTGTCGTAGTTTGTCGTATTGCTCGCTAAACCATTGGCTGAGGGGTATTCGATTTGCCGTTAAGGTGAGCCGTCTGTCGTTATCTCGCAGAATTTGTAGAGGGGTATTATCCGTAGCAAACCATCGGTTATGCTCAGAGGAGAATAGTCGACCTATAAAGTTCAGAACCCTACCCTTAATCAGCTCGGCAAAATCCATTGCCGAAAGTCCGATTTGCTTGGCAAGACGTTCTAATCTTAGGAGATTGGCAAAATCGGGATACCAACGATGAGCGGTATTGATCATCGAATTGAGAGTATTGGCCTCCTCCTTATGCTCTGCTCCCTTTGCTTCGAGAGCCTTGCGATGCTCGTTATCCTTGTTCATCATAGCCCTGCTATGTTCTACCTCCATTCGCTTGATGTTGGATTGTAATTGCTCAATGGTCTCATCTCGGATTGCGATTTCATCCCGTAAATCTTCGTTCTTGCGTTCCAATGATTTCATCTTACCGCTGCCGAAAAGCGAACTTACTCCGCTTGCAAGTGCTGTGGCTGCATCGGTGGCTACGCTTTTGAGTTTGTCGGTGCGTATCTCCGATTTCACCTGTTTTAGTTCTTGCTCGGCAAGATCTATCTGGTGTTCCTTGTGCTGTCGTTCAGACTCTATGCGCTCAAGTTCGGCTCGTTGCTTCTCGATGATAAAGTCATTACGCTCCAAATGTTCCTTGCCTGTCTCGGATTTGGATTGACCACGCTCCATTGATAGGATTTCGGATGCCAATGTCTGCATCTGCATCATATCATCATCGTTGAGTTTGCGACTTTTCCTGTATCGTAGTTCATCCAATCGAAAACGATATGAGCGTGATAATTGGGTTTGAATCAACGACTACCGATTTGAAAACTCTCCTTATCGTCTGGGAGGGCTCTCCAGCGAGCCAATGCCCTTCGTCTTTGTGTAAGAATATTTGTAACGGTGTGATGCCCCAACGCTCTTGGCACTCCTCGCCAAATCTGCGAACATCCTCCAATGTGGTGTCGGGCTTGATGAGGAGCACACCCTCACGAATGGGTGAGCATCCTGCCACTTTGATAATCTTGCCACTCTTGGTTTTGCGTTCTCGCTCCTTTTTTTGCATCGCCCGACCTGCCTTCGCCTTTACCATCTGTTTGATGTTGTCGTAATGTGTCTGCAAGTCGTAGTCGCCAAAGCGTGGGTTTATCCAATGCTCGTTGTCGGCTACAAGTTGAGGAACGAGGTAGATTTTTGTCTCTCCGATATTTCGCATATATTCGGGTGTTCTTAGGTTGTGAGCCTCGCTCGATGATATGTTGCAAGGCTTGATATGTATGCTGCTTTTTATTGCCATTGTTCTTTGTTTTATTGGTTACAATTAGGTCTTTGTTTGCTCGCTTCCGCTTTGGGGTCCTTAGGGGCGAAGCCCATAAGCGGAGTGCAGAGAGGTCACTCTGCCCCACAACTACACCTGTGTAGTTATAGTGGGCTATAACCTGAAGCCTCGTTTCTTCTTTGGTGGTGGATTGTGCATCCACCTTACGGATTGGACTTGCGATTTTTTCTCTGCCTGTTTTGCTTGGTTTCGGTGTCATAGATACTCATTCAAATCCTTATGCTCCTTGTAGTGGTGCGACATATCTTGAAGCCTGTTTCCAAATATCTTTTTCATATTCTCATAGGCTCTTTGTCCTGCCTGGTCATTGTCGAGGAAACAGCCTATTCGGGAGTATGGGCGTAACAGTTGCTCCGCTTTTGAAAGGTTGGTAACGGAGTTCAGCACCATATAATCCTGCTCGTTTGTGCGTGGTTCATCGGGGTTGTTGTCCACTCGGATTGTGAGAAACGAGAGGTAATCCATAAAGCCCTCGAAGAGATAGCACACTGCCCGTTGCTCACCCTGCTGTCGGATATGGGTAATATCCTTTGGAGCGATACACCCTTTGAAGTAGTGGTTGCGGAGTTCGTAGCCACCTGCCATATTGGGAAAGCCGATAGCGAAATAAGTTTTGCCGTTGTTCTCAAATCGTAGTTCCTTACATTCTCTTTTGGCGAGTTCGATATTTATACCTCGTTCTCGGAGGTAGTCGATAAGGGCAGGAGAAGATAACTCGCCAACCTGTACGTCTTGAAAACTGCTGTTGTGAGTTTTCTGCTCGCCAAAAGAAAAGGTTGCTGGGCGAATATAGGGTGTCCGCTCCGCTATGCGTTCCAACAGATAGGCTACATTCTCGCTATGATAGAGTTCCGCTGCCAATGCGATGATGTTGCCACCCTTGCCGATACCGAAGTCATGCCATTGGTTTAACTCGGTGTTTACCTTGAACGAAGCATCGGTTTCGTTTCTCAGCGGTGATTTATACCATAGGCTTTTGCCTTGTTGCTTAACGGGAGTATATCCCAAACTTTGCAGATAGTCTGCCAATTGAATTTGTTTTGTGTCTTGGATTGTCATATTACATACGGTTTTAATGTTGATAAAAATTTGTTGATTTGATGAATTATTGATGTAACATGCTTATATACAGACTTGTAAATACTCAACATCTTCTCAACAAGCCACTCACCAAAAGAGAAATCTACAATTGGGAGTGTGCTGTATCTCAACTTCTCTTTTGGCTTGTTGAGATTTTGTTGAGAGTATATATTGTTTATTATCAGTGTGTTTATACTCATATTCAACAATTCAACAGAAAAACGATGGTGTTACAAGGATTCGAGTTGTTTCCTTGTGATGGTGTAGAAGCGTCCCACTCTCCTTATCGGCTCATAGTGGCAACTTTGGTTGTAGTTGCCTTGATAGGTGGTGTAGGTTAGCCCATTTGGTGCTGGTGTCAGTTTCCAACACTCTTGCACCACCTTACGCACTTGATGTTTCTCCACCTTTACCTGTGAGTGCATCAACAGCACAATAAGGTAATGAAACGCTATCTACATTCATTGTTGCCATAATGTCGAGTAATAACTCCGACAACTCTATCTCCAATCGGTTGCGGTTACTGCGGATAATCCTCTGCAATGCTTCGGTATGCAGCAACGAGGGGTTGAACCACATTCGGCTCTCCCTCTCGGTTGATAACTTTCGATTGGTCAGGAAATGGAGAAAGGCGGGTATCTCCGCTTTCAAGCGTTGCAGGAAATTGGTGTCGTCGGATTGCAAGCGGTTTATCTTGCGTACCCAATAGCGTGTTTCACCTGCATCAATGATTACGGGCAGATACTCGTTGTTGGAGCATAGCACGAATTTGGCGAAGAACGCTATTTCGTCACGGTCTTTGCCTTTGGCTTCCACCTTGTAGGATAGTGTGGTACTCAGATTCTTCAATCGTTCGCTGTCCTCCCTTCGATTGAGCAATACCTCATCAACCACGATAAGCAGTTTGCCGGCCCAATCGGAATTGAATTGACTGCGGAAATCCTCGTTGGTGTTGAATGTTACATTGTTTTGAAAGAGGGCTTTCAGAAAATTAAGAAATGTACTCTTGCCCGTATTGCGTTCCTCTGATACCAATAAGAGGATTGGCAACTTCTGAACGGGTTGCAGGTAGAGCAGTTGCAGATAGTCCATTCCCAACTCGTATTGCTCACCGAAGCTATGTTCCACCAACGAACGGATAGAGGGGAAATCTCCCTCCTGTGGTTGGTGGTCTATCGGCTCATAGAGGTTAAGGAACTTGCCGATTACAGGGCGATAACCGATGTGTTCGGGTACGGTACAGAATCCGTCATACTTGGGAATGCTGCCGATGTAGTCCTTGCCATAATCTTGGCGGAGCGTTTCATTGTTCCAAGGGATACGTTTCTTTACATATCCACCGCTTAATCTCGGTTGCTCCACAATCTTGTAGAGCGTTGTTCCCACTCGGATAAATTCTTCTTTTGCCATTCCTCCATCTGATAGCGGTTTATGGCTCTTTGTTACTTTGTTGGCTTCCATATTTTCTTTAAATTGAAATGAAAAAAATGTCAGCTGCAAAAATATAAGTGATTGACGGATAAGTTGCTACGCAAATTATAGCAGAATAATGAATAAAGTACTATGGGGATAGGAATTTGAGGGGTACAATAAACTCAAGACAATTAAAAACGGCAGGAATTCTCTCATTTAGTTTATTTCGAGTACCTTTGTGGTATAATTTGTTTGAATAGTTGGCATATGGTAGAATATACAAGTAGTAGATTATGTTTCAAAGCTGATTTGATTGAGCCTTTGAAAGATAATGATTCATTTATTGTTCATACTCCGAATGGAACATTCAAGTTTACAAAGGCTGATTTCTATCGTGTCTTTTCAAATGTCATTGAAACTAAGAGCTATCAAGAAGGCAGAATGTATAGTTGTAAATATCCACCTAAACGAGCTATGCAGTTTCTAATATCGGGACAACCCACGTCATATAAGCAGTCCGAAAAATGTATGCCCACAAAAGATTTGGTAGGGGAAGAAATCCGAATGAAGATTAAGGAGATAGGTATATTATGGCGTAATTCTCCTAACAACCCTCTAATAGATGTTGAAGTACTCACAAATTGGAATAATCTGATAGAGGAATGGATTGCAGACAAAGATATGCCATTGATTATTCGCAAAGAAACAAACAAGCGAGGTCAATCATTCGTGCATCCCTGTGGAAGAGAAATTATCGTTTCAGATAATACCGTAGCTATTTGGGTGTATAGTAATGTATTAAAAGGAACGGTGTTTACCTTATCTCAAATTAAAGAACTTTTGAGCCAAAAGGAACTACCAGTGGTATTTATGGCAACAAAGGAGATTAAGGCAAAAGCTAAATACACTAAGCCATTAGGCAGTAATGCTTTGTCTGATTGGAAATTGTGTCATATTCAACCTGTAGGATTCAATACCAATACAAGTATTGAAGATTTAGAAATATCCGATATTGAAGACCATTTCAGAAAATATGTAAATCCCAACAATATGTTTGTACTCCCTAAAGAAATTGGTTATTTAGGGGAAATAGATGTATTTATAGAGGAACAGAAACGATAAAAGATAAATAGCAGGTATCCTTGCGTACCTGCTATTTATCCAATCTATGACATACCCATTGTAGAATTGGCAAGCGAAAAGAGATAACATACTTTCTCTTTTCGTCCGTATATCCTCTTTAACACCTCTGTCCGTATCTTCTCCGCACCGTATGAGTTGATACGAAAAGCGATAGCGATAATCATATCCATATTATATAGGGTTGCCCAATAAGTATATGGTATTACCTCGCAATGTTGCGAGTGTTCCGCTACCACTCCGCTTTTGTGTATGGCTCGGATGCAGCCTTTAATGCGGGTGCTGATACACCAAACAGCCCCACAAGTTCCGAGAACGACATCCATACATTACTATCGGGTATGTTCACATAGCCCGATTCACTGATTGTTATAATTGCTCGTTTCATACCTTATGCCATTGTGGTGTTACCGAATGATTGATTAAGTTGGTTGCCGAACATAGTCAAATCCTTGTCGATTTTCTCTGTGGTAATCTTTGCATAAAGCTGAGTTGTAACAATGTTCGTATGTCCTAAAACTCGACTTACACTCTCGATTGGCATACCCTTACTAAGAGCAAGGGTAGCGAACCCGTGCCTTGAGCAATGGAAAGTGATAGGCTACGCAAGGAAAAGCAGACAGAAGAAGATTAAACGTAAACCGTTTGAAATGAGCATGGTTTCAGTATTTTGCCAAATTGAGAAAATGCAAATGATAACGTAATATTGAGGTTGTTCAGTTACCAGACCGTTAGCCGGGCAGTTACTGGAACGGGAACAGGTAACGGAATGCAATGAAAAGAAATCCTCACCGTTTTCTTTGCACTCGTACTCTGCATTTTGCTTATCAAGGAACGCTTATATGGCAAGTAACTTTGCACCTAAAAATATAAGCGTATGAAAGTAGAAAAATTCAAGGTGCTGCTCTACCTTAAAAAGAGCGGACTGGGCAAGTCGGGCAAAGCCCCGATAATGGGAAGAATTACAGTGAACCGCACGATGGCACAGTTCGGATGCAAGTTGTCCTGCACTCCCGAATTGTGGAATCCCCGTGAAAGCCGTCTGAACGGAAAGAGCCGCGAGGCGGTGGAGACTAATGCCAAGATTGACAAGTTGCTACTGGCGGTAAACATGGCATTCGACAATCTTGTGGAACGCAAAATTGATTTCGATGCCACCGATGTGAAAGACCTTTTTCAAGGCAGCATGGAAACGCAGATGACCCTTATGAAAATGACCGATGTTGTCTGTGATGACATCAAGGCACGTATCGGTATTGACCGTGCCAAAAGTACTTATCCCGGCTATCACTATATGCGGCTGGCACTCGGAGAGTTCATCAAGCATCAGTACAAGGTCAAGGATTTGGCTTTCGGGCAACTGACGGAACAGTTCATCCACGACTATCAGACATTTGTCACGGAAGATAAAGGACAGGCAATCGATACTGCCAGACATTATCTTGCCATACTTAAGAAGATTTGCCGTCTAGCTTATAAAGAGGGATATGCTGATAAAATCCACTTCCAACATTTCACCCTGCCGAAGAAAACGGAAACGACTCCACGGGCATTGAGCCGTGAATCGTTCGAGAAAATCCGTGACGTGGAAATACCTGCATACCGCAAATCCCATATGCTGGCAAGGGATATGTTTCTCTTCGGATGTTACACAGGTGTATCTTATGCGGATGTCGTTTCGATTACCCATGCTAATTTGCAGACAGACGGGGACGGGGCATTATGGTTGAAATACCGCAGAAAGAAAAACGAACTCCGTGCTAGTGTAAAACTATTGCCCGAAGCAATTGCGCTTATCAATAAGTATAGCAGTGAGGACAGAGAAAACTTGTTTCCTTTACTTCGCTGGCCCAGTCTTAGAAGGCACATGAAAGCGTTGGCGGCACTGGCAGGCATCAAGGATGACCTGTGTTACCATCAGGCGCGCCATAGTTTCGCCTCACTGATTACGCTCGAAGCTGGTGTGCCGATTGAGACTATCAGTAGGATGTTGGGGCATTCCGATATTTCCACCACTCAGGTATACGCCCGTGTCAGTCCGAAAAAACTCTTTGAGGACATGGACAGGTTCATCAAAGCTACCGAGGATTTCAAACTTACCCTTTAATACGGCAAACGATATGCGAAGTACATTTTCACTGTTACCCTATATCAACCGCAGCAAGTTAAAGGCTGACGGTACGACCGCCGTTCTCTGCCGCATAACCATTGACGGGAAACAGACGGTCATAAGCACAAGTATCTATTGCCGTCCCGAAGATTGGAATGGCAAGAAGAACGAGATAAAGTCCACAAGGGAAAACAACCGCTTGCAGGAATATCTCCGGATCATTTCAGAAGCATACGAGGAAATACTGAAATCGCAAGGTGTAGTAAGTGCAGAGATGTTGAAGAGCCACATCATCCAAAACAACATTCATCCGACTACCCTCCTGCAAATGGGAGAATGGGAACGGGAGCGGTTAAAGAAACACTCCGAGGAAATAGATTCAACCTCCTCCTATCGAAGTTCAATGTATTACCAGAAGTACCTGACAGACTATATTGTGTCATCGGGTAAAAAGGACATCTATTTTGAAGAAGTTACAGAGGACTTCGGCAAATCTTATAAGGCATATCTGAAAAGATGCAAGAACTTCGGGGCATCTCAGACCAACCATTGTCTGCGATGGTTGAACCGCCTGTTGTATCTGGCAGTCGATAAGGAGATAATCCGAGTGAATCCCTGCGAGGAGTTGGAATATGAAACCAAACCGGAGGCAAAGCACAGATACATCAGCCGCGATGAGTTCAAGAAGATACTTTCCACCCCGATGTATGACAACAGGCTGGAGTTGGCGAGACGGGCTTTCATATTCTCCTGCCTGACGGGATTGGCGTATGTGGATATACAGTTGTTGCATCCCCACCACATCGGGATGAATGCGGAGGGCAGACGGTATATCCGTATCAACCGCAAGAAGACAAAGGTGGAAGCGTTTATACCCCTGCATCCCATAGCGGAACAGATATTGTCGCTGTACAACACGGCCGATGACGAACAGCCCGTATTTCCGCTTCCTAACCGTGACGCCTTGTGGTTTGAAATTCATGAGTTAGGTGTAATCATAGGCAAAGAGGATAACTTGTCCTACCACCAGAGCCGACATAGTTTCGGAACTTTCCTTATTTCAGCGGATATACCGATAGAGAGTATCGCCAAGATGATGGGGCACTCCAATATTCGGACGACACAGGGATATGCACGTATAACCGATGACAAAATCTCAAAGGATATGGACAAACTGATGGAACGCCGGAAGAAACAATCTACTGACGAAAAGACAAACAAAAGTAACTAAACAATGTCAATACAATATATTATGGATAGAGGTATAATCACAATCAGTGAAGTGGGTATGGTCACTATTCCGACCGCACCCGTATGGATGACACAATTCGAAATCGCTGACCTGTTTGGAGTATTCTCTTGTGACATCCGTAAAGCGATTCATGTTATATATAGGAATAAGGAGTTAAACGAATGTGATACGATGAAATATATCAAGCAACCAGATGGTATCAGTTACGATGTTTATAATCTTGAAATGGTTATAGCCATTGCATTCAGGATATGCAGTAGAGAAAGTATCTTGTTCAGACGGTTTGTGATAAATGAAATCTACGCCACCAAGAAAGAGAACTCAATAACATTGTTTGTATCCTGTGGCAGAGGAAGCAACCTATGGTATAGTTGAGGTTCATCCCATCAGTCACTTGTTCCCGATGCTCGGATGCAAAGGTAGCGCATGGCTCTGATGGCAGCGGCAAGGTCGGGCGGCAAAGCCGTTTCGGGCATAATCTTCCTCCTGTGGAGCGTATTCAGCCCGAAAACCTTGCCCCTGCCTGCCATACGCTTGAAAGGCATCCGGGAACGGAAACAAGCGACTGACGGAAAATCAGAAGATAGGAAAAAAGGAACGACTTACAGACGAAGCAGGATTTTGACGCTTCATCCGTAAGCCGTTCCTTTTTCTTTTTGCCGAAAGTCCGTTGCTGGCGCAATCATAGGACAGACGGCAAACTGTGCTCCTTCAAGAAAATCACGTGCCTGTCAGCCGATAAGCGGAGCGGTAGCCGTCATTTAGCATCTTCTCTATATCGGATTCACGATAGAGGATTTTTCCGCCCAACTGGATATAGGCTATCCGTCCCTCGTTGCGGTAGTCCTGAAGTGTCCGGCGGCTCACTTTCAACCGTGCCGATACTTCCTTGTCTGTGAAGAAACGTTCGCCGCCCAGTGTCGGGCGATAGTTGGCGGTCAGATGCTCGAAGCCGTCCAGCAGACGGTCAAGGCTGCCCATGAAGTGGATTATCCACTCGCTGTCCTTGTTAATCAGTTCATTCATGTTACTTTGGATTTAGTGGGTATTGTTAGTTTACTTCGTTCATTTCATCAAGTTTATATCGTCCTTCCTTTGAACTTTGCTTCTTTTCGCCTGTCCTCCACAACAGGGATGATACGCTGCACGTCTTCGGGACGGTAGTACGTCTTGTGGTTTATCTGCGAGTAGGCCAGCGTGCCGTTGTCCCGCAGGGTCTGCAACGTGCGCGGACTGATGTTGAGCATCCGGCACACGTCCTGATTGTCCATCCACTCGCCCATTATCTTCTCTCCGTGCCGCTGGCAGATGGCATCCATGCGACGGACGAAACGGTCGAACTTGGCGACCATCGCTTCAAAAGTCTTTCTTTCAATAGATACGATTTCCATATACTTCATTTTTGTTGTTATTGCTTCTTTTCGCTGCAAAGAAAAGGGTAAACCTTTACAAAACAATGGATTTTCCAGAACTGGCAGCTTGTGGCACAACGATGTAGCGGTTGTCTCCGGTAATAATGGTTGTATAGCCATAATATACACTCACCCCACTGATTGCCGTATCCATACTATAATGGATAGGAAAGGACTACCATTGCCGTATTCTTTGCAAGGCGAAACAAACCATTCGCAGGGTTGGAAATAAGCCCTTATTTCTATTTCGCATCATACTCCGTCTGATCCAAAAAATCCGGAAAATCGGTGAAGTCTGCGCCACCGTTTCCATCACCATAAAGCAAAACCTCACAAAATTGTCTGAGAGAATCCAAGTTGTTGACTGACTGTACTAAAACGTCTTACTTTGCTTGCAACAATCGGTCGAGGTACTGACCAAGACCACAGTAATAACTTAATCAACCTGTTTTATGACAATGAAAAGAGAACCAAGTATCAGTGAGCAGCAGGCTCGTGAAATCGTGGAAAGAATGGGACGCAGGGAGTCCCGCAGTGAGAAGTCTATGGACGACTTCTACAGGAACATCGGTCTGGATCCGGAACAGCTGGCACAACCCGGCAAGACCGTCATGAAAAAAGCGGAAACAGCGACGGTGGATGAGCCGTCAGGCGAAACACCTGAAGATATGGTAGTGCCGCAGAAGCGTGTCAGCAGCAAGCAACGCAGGCTGTCGCTGGACGAGTACCGTACCGCTTACCTGCAAGTTCCTAAGATAACCGACCGCAAGCCTGTGTTCGTCAGCGGTGAGGTGCGTGACCGGCTGGATGGGATTGTCCGCCATCTCGGTGGGCGTGGCATGAGCGCATCGGGACTTATTGAGAATCTCGCCCGCCTGCACCTTGAAGCCTACCGGGAGGACATCGAGCAGTGGCGCAAACTCTGAGTGGATTACGGTAAAACCGGTCAAGTCAGTGGATACACTCCATCGGCTTGACCGATATTCCAAATGAGTTATTATACTCACAAACCAATCCGACAGGCGGAGGATTCTTGTGTCTTCAAAGACACAGCAAGATATATTTTCAGTTACCCGAATAACTCTAAGTAACTGAAAACACCTTCACCGCCGTGGGCAGAATTATCCTCCGCAGTCGGATAATTTCGGGGTTCCTTAACCAAAGATTAAACAATGGACAAACCATAAAACCAAAAGAATAAGAAGAATGAAAAAGAACAGCAAGTACGGGAGAAATCCCAAATTGAACCCAAAGACGCACTGCGTGATGGTGCGCTTCGACGATGTGGAATGGAACAGGTTCCTGACGATGTACGAGGAATCGAACGTGTATGCGAAAGCCGTCTTTCTCAAAGCGCATTTCTTCGGGCAGAAGTTCAAGGTGCTGAAGGTGGACAAGACGCTGGTGGACTACTACACCAAACTGTCGGACTTCCACGCCCAGTTCCGTGCCATCGGTACGAACTACAATCAGGTCGTTAAAGAGTTGCGCATCCATTTTTCGGAGAAGAAGGCGATGGCGTTGCTCTACAAGTTGGAGAAACATACCATCGACCTTGTGAAACTGAGCCGGGAGATCGTGGAACTTTCAAGGGAGATGTATGCTAAGTGGGAACAACAGAAAGGATAAATTCCATTGTACACCTAAAAAATACTGTAGGTACACAGCCCTGTGAAATAATGCGAAACGCTGAGAATTTCATAGGGTCCACCATATCATCATCGGACGTCAGGAACTATATACGAAAGATGGGTATTGACCGAAAGGATTGAAAATATAATTCTTATCATAGAAACGACTTTGTCATTATGCGCAGTCGTTTCTATGTTTCATTTACCTCTTTTTACTTAGTAACTAACACGAAATTGCTACTTTTGTAAAATGATTCAAGAGAAGTTCAAATTTTACAAGCCATGTAAGTTGCTGCAACCTTATGTGAGATATTATTGGGTATTCAAAAGTAACCAATTTTTGAATACTCTGACTTTTCCTATCGGTTGCCCTCAAATCATCTTCCATAAGCAAGCACCACTATATATTCCCGAATTGAATGCTGCACAAGACAAACTCACCATCAGCGGACAAGTTAATTTCTCGTCACACCTATATGCAGACGGAAATACGGAAATGATAGTGGTTGTATTCCACCCTCACGCCATGAGTATGTTTCTGAACATGCCGACATCGCTCTTTTACAATCAAGAAGTGTCTGGTTACAGCCTTGAAAACAAGAGTTTGAATGAACTGGCTACACGAATATTCGACTGTGAGAATAATTCTATTTGCATAAGCTATATAGAAAAATGGCTGTTGTCACAAATTGCCGATAATTTAGCTGATACCACATACAGAATTAAAAGAATAGATGCCGCCATACAGCGAATATATATCACTCCGCAAATCTCTGTGAACGAATTATCTCCCATTGCCTGCCTGAGCAAAAAGCAGTTTGAGCGGTTGTTTCATTCATTTGTAGGCATCAATCCCAAAGAATATACCCGTATCGTCCGCTTCCAAAAGGCTTTGGCGCAGATGCAGCATCATGTAGGCAAAGAAATCAATCAGGCACAAATAGCATATGCCAGCGGTTATGCCGACCAGTCGCACTTTATCCGGGAGTTCAAGAAATTCTGCGGATATACGCCCATGTCTTTGCTGAAAGTATCAAATCCATATTCTGATTTGTTCACCAATCCCGTGTAAATGTCCCGTTTGTTCTATCCGGGTTCAAACGCTTCTCCTACTTTTGCCGTCTGATTCATTAAATGAAAATAGCATTAAGTATGAAAGAAGTAAATCCCCAAGAAACCAGCCGGGCATACGCCTTTGAAATGTGGATGAACGCACCTATGCCAATGGTGACGTTCTTTAAGACACTCAATGTGTCACGCCTTGTGAAAATAAGCCGGAAATCGGGCATGAAGTTTAATATGTTGATGTGCTGGTGTATCGGCAAAGCCGCAAGAAACGTGAAAGAATTTTATCTGCTGCCCGTTGGCGGTAAACTGATGCAGTACGATACCATTGCAGTAAACACCATTGTCGCCAACAGAGAGGGCGAGGTAAGTTCGTGTGATATTCCTTTCTGCGATGATTTATCTTTGTTTAATCGACACTATCTGCGACTTACCAAACAAGTGGCTGAAAGTTGCGTCAATCACGACTTGACGGAAAGCATGGTTATCGGAACTTCCGCATTGGCACAATATGAAATAGACGGGGCTGTCGGGATGTATAGCGGCATTTTTAATAATCCGTTTCTTATTTGGGGCAAATACAAACGCCGCCTGCTGAAAACGACGCTTACCGTTTCTTTCCAGTTCCACCACACGCAAATGGACGGGGCGCACGCTTCCCGATTTTTAGACGGGGTTCAGAAAGAAATTAATAAATTGAGAATATAAGTTCAGGGAAAAACGCTATCTTTGCAGAACTAACAGAAAAAGAAATAGTTGTTCAACAATATGAAATGGCAGTTGTGCATATAGCTACGCCCAACGAATAGCACTTCCAATTATTGCTATTCAGCAATAGACAGGCTTATGTTTTAAGTTTGCCTGTTATTGTCTTGTCATTATCCCTTATTATAAATCTATAAGATTGTCGTGCTGCTTAAAGCGGCAGGATATATTGTATCATATTGGTTTGAACAAATGAATTATACCTATAAGAAAATCTGGCTCATCGTTTTTCCTGTAATGATGAGCATCCTTATCGAACAACTGATAAATATTACCGATGCTTTGTTTTTAGGGCATGTGGGTGATGTGGAACTGGGCGCATCTGCCCTTGCCGGAATATGGTTCTTGGCAATTTATATGCTCGGCTTCGGGTTCAGTTTGGGGTTGCAAGTGGTAATTGCCCGTCGTAACGGAGAACAGCGGTATGCAGAAACGGGAAAAACGTTCTTTCAGGGATTGCTTTTTTTGTTGATGCTGGCTGTACTCCTCTGTCTGCTGTCCAAGATATTTTCTCCCGTTCTGTTGAAACATCTGATAACTTCGGATGATGTTTATAATGCGGTTATCCGCTATTTGGATTGGCGTATTTGGGGATTGTTGTTCTCTTTCCCGTTCCTTGCCTTACGTTCGTTTTTGGTCGGTATCACACAGACAAAATCCCTGAACATGGCTGCTTTCACTGCCGTACTGGTGAATATTCCGCTGAACTGGCTCCTGATATTCGGCTTCGATATGGGTATATCGGGAGCGGCTATCGCTTCTTCATCTGCCGAAATGTGTTCGCTGGCTGTATTGGCTGCATATATGTTTAGACACATTGATAAAAAAGTGTATGGCTTATACTGGCGTATTGATATAACGATATTGAAAGAGGTATTTTCTATCTCGGTATGGAGTATGCTCCAGTTCTTTACAAGTGTAGCCATTTGGTTTCTGTTCTTCGTGACTATCGAACGTTTGGGAGAAACGGAATTGGCAGTATCAAACATTGTAAGAAGTGTTTCCGCACTGTTTTCTGTTATCGTCAATGCGTTGGCAGGTGTCACCGGTTCTTTAGTGAGTAATCTGATTGGAGCAGGTGAAAAGAAAAAAGTTTTTCCGCTTTGCCATAAGATTATCCGTTTAGGATACGCAACAGGCATTCCATTGATTGCTTTTGCGTTGTGCTTTCACCAGCCCATTATAGGGGCTTATACGGAAAATCCCGCTATCGTACAGCTTGCATGGTCGCCTTTTCTTGTCATGCTATTGAATTACTTCTTTGCACTACCCGGTTACGTCTATCTGAATGCCGCCACAGGAACGGGAGCGACACGGACGGTATTCATTTTTCAGGTGACAACTACGATTGCTTATCTGTTCTGCTTATGGAGATTAGATTCTTGTGATGTCCCGTTAGCGACATATTGGGCTGTGGAATACTTATATGTGATACTGCTTGGTACACAATCCGTCATTTATCTTAAATATAAACAATACTAAGAACTGAAAGTTATGATGAGCAAGATATATCCCCGTAAGGGTGACACGCAAACCGTTTATTTGAACGCTGTCGTAAAAGACCCGTCTATCAAAATAGGCGACTATACCATTTACAATGATTTTGTTTCAGACCCGTGTCTGTTTGAGCAAAACAATGTGTTGTATCACTATCCGATTAACCACGAACGGCTGATAATTGGAAAGTTCTGTTCTATTGCTTGTGGAGCAAAATTTCTGTTCAACTGTGCCAATCATACCCTAAAATCACTATCGACATACACATTTCCGCTGTTCTATGAAGATTGGGAATTGGATAAGGTAAATGTGGCTTCTGCTTGGGACAACAAAGGCGACATCGTGATAGGCAATGACGTGTGGATAGGATATGAAGCCGTAATTATGGCTGGTGTCCATATCGGTGACGGGGCTATTATTGGAACAAGGGCGGTTGTGACGAAAGATGTTCCGCCCTATACCATTGTAGGTGGTATCCCCGCAAAGGAGATACGAAAGCGGTTCAGTCCTGATATAATAGAACAGATGCAGACTTTGAAATGGTGGGACTGGTCGGTAGATAAGATACAGGAGTTTTTGCCTTATCTGAAAGATGGACGTTGGGATAAATTACAGGCAGTATGAAATCTATCAAGAATCTAATTTCGCTTGGCTATTTGCTGATGGCATTATTGGTTATCGGCATAATGTATATTTGGTATAAAGAGTGGTGCGATTTAGAGAAATTGGAAGTTCAAAATCGTCATATAGATACTTTTCGCCAAGAATCGCACGAAATATTTGTTTTTCTTATTGAGCTATCTTTATCGGGCGAGACTGTATTGGAGTGGGAAGATGCAGATTTGGAACATTACCATTATCAACGCATGGCAATGGACAGTATGCTATGCCGTTTCAAAACGATTTATCCGACAGAGCGCATAGACAGTGTACGCCATCTTCTCGAAGATAAGGAACGACAAATGCGTCAAATCGTGCAGGTATTTGAGCAGCAACAAGCCATCAATGATAAGATCACTCGTCAAGTACCCATAATCGTATAGAAAAGTGTGCAGGAACAACCGCAAAAACCGAAGCGGAAAGGATTTCTCGGCATATTCGGCAAGAAAAAAAAGCCAAAACCAACCGTGACCACCACGATGCTTCGCTCTCTCAACCGTGATATGATTGCCGAGCAACGGGCACAAAGCCGCCGTCTGTCTGAACACGCCGACAGCCTCGCCGCCCGTAACGCGGAACTTAACCGACAACTGCACGGGTTTATCCACCAGATGGATGAAAAGGTGCAAGCCGACCTGCAAAAACGAGAAGCTGAGATAACCGCCATGCGTGAACAGTCGTTTATACAAATCGGAGGTTTGACAGGATTCGTTCTCTTGCTGTTGGTCATTTCATATATTATCATACACCGTAATGCCAATATCATCAAACGGTACAAACGGAAAACGACGGACTTGATCGGGCAGTTGCAACAGTCGGTAGAGCAAAATGAGGCACTGATAGCCTCCCGCAAAAAAGCCGTGCATACCATAACCCATGAACTGCGTACACCCCTGACGGCGATAACCGGCTATGCCGGGTTGATGGAAAAAGAAAGAGACGCAGATAAAACCGGAATGTATATCCAAAACATTCAGCATTCCTCCGGTCGCATGCGTGAAATGCTCAACACTCTGCTTGATTTCTTCCGTTTGGACAACGGCAAGGAACAGCCTGTCATTTCCCTATGCAAGATTTCGACAATCACGCATATTCTTGAAACGGAGTTTATGCCAATCGCCATGAATAAGGGGCTGGTTCTTACCGTAACGAACCACACGGATGCCGTGGTCTTGAGCGATAAGGAACGTATCCTACAAATCGGTAATAATCTGTTGTCAAACGCCATGAAGTTCACGGATAGCGGCAGCGTTTCTCTGACAACGGATTATGATAACGGTATATTGAAATTATTTGTCGAAGATACAGGGACAGGCATGACCGAAGAGGAACAGCAACGGGTATTCGTTGCGTTTGAACGTCTGGCAAACGCTGCCGCAAAAGACGGCTTCGGACTGGGACTGTCCATCGTTCAGCGTATCGTGTCAATGCTCGGCGGCACGATACGGCTGGAGAGCGAGAAAGGCAAAGGTAGCCGTTTCACAGTGGAAATACCCATGCAGACAGCCGGGGAACTGCCGGAAAGGATAAATCAGACACGGATTCATCATGACCGAACATTCCATGATGTCATCGCCATCGACAATGACGAGGTGTTACTACTGATGCTGAAAGAAATGTATGTCCAAGAAGGAGTACACTGTGACATCTGCACTAATGTAGCGGAGCTGATGGAATTGATACGGAAAAAGGAATACGCCCTGTTGCTTACCGACCTGAACATGCCGGAAATCAACGGCTTCGAGCTGTTGGAACGGTTACGCACTTCCAACGTTGGTAATTCAAAGACTATCCCGGTAGTGGTGACAACCGCTTCGGGCAGTTGCAGCAAGGAGGAACTTATGGAACGTGGATTTGCCGATTGCCTGCCAAAACCATTTTCCATATCGGAACTGATAGAGGTTTCAGACAAATGCGCCATAAACGGCAACCGGAATGAAAAGCCGGATTTCACCTCCCTGCTGTCCTATGGCAATGAAGCCGTCATGCTGGAGAAACTGATAGCGGAAACCGAAAAGGAAATGCGGTCGGTCAGGGATGCGGAACAACGGAAAGACCTTCAGGAACTGGACGCCCTTACACACCACCTGCGCAGCTCGTGGGAGATACTCCGTGCCGACCAGCCATTAAGAGAACTATACAAATTGCTTCATAGCGAATACATATCAAATAACGAGGCTATCCATAAAGCTGTGACTGCCGTACTGGATAAAGGTTCGGAAATCATCCGGCTGGCAAAAGAAGAAAGGAGAAAATATAATAATGGATAAAACAAGAATCATCGTGGTGGAGGACAACATCGTGTATTGCGAGTTTGTCTGCAACCTGCTGGCACGCGAGGGATTCCGCACCGTGCAAGCTTTTCACCTCTCGACCGCAAAGAAATATCTGCAACAGGCCGCAGACGGGGACATCGTGGTTTCCGACCTGCGCCTGCCCGACGGCAACGGTATCGACCTGCTGCGCTGGATGCGCAAGGAGGGCAAAATGCAGCCTTTTGTCATCATGACCGACTATGCCGAAGTACATACGGCGGTGGAAAGCATGAAACTCGGTTCGCTGGACTACATGCCCAAGCAGTTTGTGGAGGAAAAACTCGTCCCTCTGCTTCGTACCATATTAAAAGAAAGGAGTATCGGGAGAAACCGTATGCCAGTGTTTTCCCGTGACGGCTCGGCATTTCAAGCCATAATGAAACGAATAAGACTGGTAGCTCCTACTGACATGAGTGTACTGATATTCGGGGAGAATGGCACTGGTAAGGAGCATATCGCACATCAACTGCACGACAAAAGCAAACGGGCAGGAAAACCGTTCGTTGCAGTGGACTGTGGTTCACTCTCCAAAGAACTTGCTCCGTCGGCATTCTTCGGACACGTCAAAGGAGCGTTCACGGGTGCGGACAATAGCAAGAAAGGCTATTTCCATGAGGCGGAAGGTGGCACGCTGTTCTTAGACGAAGTTGGTAACCTCGCACCGGAAACCCAGCAGATGTTACTCCGGGCTATACAGGAACGGAGATACCGCCCGATAGGTGATAAAACGGACAAGAGTTTCAATGTCCGCATCATCGCCGCCACCAACGAAGATTTGGAGGTGGCTGTGAACGAAAAGCGATTCCGACAAGACCTGTTATATCGTCTGCATGACTTCGAGATAACCGTCCCGCCGTTGCGCGACTGTCAGGAAGACATCATGCCGCTGGCGGAGTTTTTCCGCGAGATTGCGAACAAAGAACTGGAATGCGATGTTATCGGATTTGACGGAGAAGCCCGCAAGACATTGCTGACCCATGTTTGGCCGGGCAATGTCCGTGAGCTTCGACAGAAAATCATGGGTGCGGTATTGCAGGCGCAGACCGGATTTGTCACGAAAGAGCATCTGGAACTTGCCGTGACAAAACCGACATCTCCCGTCAGCTTCGCCCTGCGTAACGATGCGGAAGATAAGGAACGGATTTTGCGTGCATTGAAGCAGGCGAACGGAAACCGCAAGGTTGCCGCCGAACTGCTCGGAATAGGACGTACAACGCTGTACAGCAAGCTGGAAGAGTATGGGTTGAAATACAAATTCAGGCAATCATAGCCGGTAATTCACTGAAATTAGCTATATACAAATGTGTGTGGGACATAAAGTGAACTGCACCTCAAAAGTTAGACACAAAACTTTTGAAGTGCAATTCCTTTATGAAAGAAGTTGGATACAAATATATTTTGATTGATATTATTTGTTTAATAGTCCTTACGATCAAACGCGTTGCGTAATTGTAACTGCATTTTGAATATCCGCGATTTGAGCACCAGCCGCAATTACATTTTGGCGCATTTCATTATATACAGGTGCAATCTGCTCAGGATCTGAAATAGTTAAAATTACAGTAAATGGAACTCCCTGCAAAGAGTGTTGGCTCCCGTCTCTGGATTGATATTCAACTTCTAGGAACCAACCTCCTTTATTCTTTGTTCCTCGCGGGAAACTTTTTTCGTATACTTTTATGGGATTCCATTTTTGCTCGCTTTCAATAAGTTGCCACTCATACATATGACCACTGGATGATTTGTCATCTTTGTATCTTGCATTGAGCATACCTTTTTTAGCTCCATCTTCTTGGATTTGTCTTAATGACACACTAATATTTTCCCTAATCATTTCATCGCCAAAAACATAATCAATAGCAGGCGTACTTACCAATGTTACTTTCACTGCTCCAACGCATTTCTCGTTTTTGATTAGCGAAGCTGGCCATGCAAATGGAAATGATAGTATTTGCTTGTTTTTTATTCTGTTAGCAAACACAAGAGTTATCGAATGTTCGTCTCCATTAAGAATATTGTCCGCAATTGTCGGCATTCCGTATCCTATTAATTCATTTAGGTAATTTTTATATTCTATAGCTTTGAATACATTGGGGACTTCTGCATTATGAACCATTAAGGCAATTAATGTCTCTCTTGAGGTATGACCTAATATGGATTTTTCAACAACTGCCATTGTTTTTGCGACAAGAGGAGCCGAAAAACTTGTACCAGCATCAGAATGGAGATATCCGTCTTTGTTTACAGAAAACAACCCGTGCCCACGAAGTTTGTCTTGTAATCCACATCCACTTTTATGAACAAAATCAGGTTTAATTCCAAAGGTGGATCCCTTGCCTTTACAAGAATAAGACGCTAATCCATCTCCATCTGGATTAAGCGCACCTACACTCAAATTACGAATACTTTCAGCTGGGCAATAAACAATGTCATCTTTTCTCCCGTTAACAACTAGGAGATTATTCTTGTGATCAAGGCTCCATTCTGGACGAGGAGATAATAAATTCCCTGCTGATATTACAAAAATGACATCATTCTTCTCCGCAATCCTATCTAAAGCTTGAGCCAATGGACTATACTCTGTATTTAATCGAGTAGATTGTATATTCATGCTTATGTTAAAAATTCGTACATGCGTACTCGCAACGATATCTGAAACGGCAGTCTCCAATTCATCTATAAATGTATCAATCCCATAATTATAAATCCGATTAAAATAGCCATTTGCAGGTAGCATGCATAAATCAATTACCTTACATCCATTTTGTTCCATACAAATAGTGGGGTTCCATGTTGCTCCATTGATTAATAATCCGGAAATGAACGACCCATGATTTTTATCACGCATAGTTTCAGGAATATTATCCCAAGAACTTATAGTCCAATTAGCGAAAATAGAAGAAATACCATTGTCTACAACGGCGACTAATGGATACTCTGCTTCTTCCTTAGGAATGGGTATCTCTCCTAATTCCGTACTATCTATACGAAAAGAAGGTTGAGGTATATTTATCAAAGAGGGTACAACTGACACCTTGCGAACAAGTGGATGATGAGTTAAGAGGTCAAACACCTGTTTATATTTATCGTGATTTTGCGAAATGGAAGGTAAAACAAATTGGGTGGAGTTTTTCACTCGATTATGAAAAGACACACTACTGATGGATGTATCATCTATTCTCATAATAAGTAAAGTAGAGCTATCTTTTATTGACGATTTGTAAATTTTTACTCCGCGAACAGATTCTAACCCACTTTTTAAGCTACGATATAATTCCAATTTGTCAGAATTCAACGTATCCCAAAGCTGTTCACGACATGGCATTTCAAACAATTCTATATAAAAACATCCATTCGAGTTCTCAAGTTGGTTGATTGCATCTTCTTCGGAAAAATTCAACTTATCGGCAGACGTATATAAAGTAATGCTCTCTACAGCTCCTAATTCACATCTCCAATCTGATGGAGCAAATTCCATCTGTTGGGTCTTTTTGTTAAGTTTAAGGATTGGTTCGTCTTCAACATGAATTTCGATATCATGCTTTAACTCAACTATTGATTGAGGTGTAACCTCAAATATCATTTCACCACGATGTGCACCACCAATCAATTTGCATTGATTTTGAGGAGTAAACAGTTTTCCCGTTGGGCGATGGCTTTTTGCCAAAGCCTTATGTATCATCCTTACTTTGATGTAATTAACCTTAGAATACGGGTTTTCATTTTGAGCTACTGCAATATCATCTAATTGAGAAATGATATTACGTTTATGTTCTAAAAATAACTCATTATTATTTGCGTAAAAATCTTTATTCCCCATAGGGGTACGCTGTTGTGGAATCAGAGTAATGTAAGATTCACTATTTAGCACTACTTGAACTGGACCTTTTGCCATATTTAGACGTTTTTAAATTTTGATATTTGTTTACTTAGAGATGAAGGGGTTATATTAAGGATAGATGCAATGTCTTTTTTCTTTAAATCAGCATCCGACCCCGTCAGTATTTCATATAAGGCTTCATTGGGGCCATCTAACGCATCTTTCACATTCCGACTAATACGTCCTGTATTAAGTAATATATAACGCCTCATCAATGAAATAAGATTTTCATGCCTATATTCATTGATAATTTTCATCCGTTTAAGCCAATTAACCCATTTTTCCACATCAGCACCTGTCGCTCCATTAAGGCACCATGACATGAATTTTAATTCAGATTCAGAAAATTCTAATGGAGGTAAAAAGGCATTAAGCAATTCCTGAATAACCTTATTTGAAGGTTTTGGTATATCTATCTGAACATCAAAGCGTCGCCATATTGCAGGATCTAGTAACTGTTCATGATTTGTTATACCAATTGTGAAACCTATAGAATCCCTTTCATCAAGACATTGCAACAAAGAATTCACAATACGTTTAACTTCTCCAACTTCTTGGGGGTCATTACGAAGTTTCGCTATTGCATCAAATTCATCCAATAGTAGAACACAATTATATCTATTGGCAAACTTAAACAAGTTTCCGATATTGCGAGCACTAGTTCCCAAAAATGAAGATACAATACTTTCTAATTTTGCCAATACCATAGGTAGCTGTATTTCTTTAGCCATCCATTTTGCAAGATGGGTTTTCCCCGTACCCGGTGCTCCATATATTAAGCATGAACGAGATGGTGTAGCATTCATTTCTAAAAGAACACCATAATTTTTCCATTCAATTACAACCGATTCCACCGCATCTTTGATTTTTTCATCAAAGAAAGGCTCTGAAATAACAGTATCAGAAGGGAATATCACTTCTAAAATAGGAGCAGACGTTTCTTTGTCAACAGGTATAGGAGTAGAAGGCAAAAGATTCTCTCCCCCCAAAGCCTGCGATATGGCTAACCGGGAAGGTAAGATATTTTGTTTCTTTTCTGCATTAGACAAAATGGACTTTAATGCTGCTGCCGCTTTATCATCTCCAGAATGTTTGTACACATCACATAGTCGTTCTATTTGATGTAAAACAAGTTCTCGGTCACCCGCAATGGCTGAGCGACATAATGATTGAATTATACTAAATATTTGGGCCATTATGTATTCGTTTAAATTAGTTTCCGCAAAGATAGAAATAATTCCCCGAATCTCAAAATTTATTTCCAAAAACAAGAAATTTATTTCCTTCTTCTTTTATTGCCAGCAAAAACCACTTGATTAGATATTAAAGAACAACACGAACATATCTGAACGTGAATCTGCAAGATTAGGATAATTTGAGATACGTCGTCTTGTTGTTATGCTAATATTGCACAATGTTCTTCTGGATTTACAACGATGGTCACAATATAAATATAGAAATACGGCTGATTATAGAATTTTTTCACTACCTACTATTTGGAAACCTTCACGCAACCTTGTGCAGAACACAGCAAGTTATTGGTGGAGCAATCGGAGGAGATTACAGTTGAGTTGCCTTTAAAAGCCAATGATATTCAGCCACTTGGATTTTTATTGCGATTTCTGGTGGTTACAAAAGAATATTTGGAACATGTCGTGGCCAAACTGACATTTTTCGTTGGCCTTGCTTTTCGCAATGGTATGAAGAAGCGGATATTACATGCCTTGAAACAGGCTAATGGCAATTGGATTGTAGTTGCCGAACTGCTTGGAATAGGCCGAACTATATTATATAGCAAATTTTAAAAGTACGGACTTGGATATAGATTTTTACAACCATAGCCAATGATTTATTGATTTTCACTATTTGCAAAGGTTTGTTATTCAAAAAAATGATATTACCTTTGCAGATAAGAAAAGCGTTCTTTTGATTTAATGCAAGATGAGGCGGAATATAGAACTACGCTCGTTTCCAAATCGTTACCTAAATCTTTGCAAACTATTCAATTTCAGCGATAAAGACAATTTAATATGTCTTCTTGTATGGAATGAAATATCCTTATCAATTCCACACTCTTTTATCATCTTTTTCAACGGTTTACAGATACTCCAATAGTTCAAGTTCAGATTAGGGAATACGAGTTTATTCTCTTGGAATGGCTCGTATCGCTTGATAATCTGCAACGGAATGTCAAGCAACTTCACTTGGAATGGGATTTTGGTTTTGTGTCGCTTGGACAATATCCACTTCTCTCCGTTTACCTCTACAATATCATCGGTGGTCAGTTCCTTAATATCCACGAATGACAAGGCTGTGAAACTTGCAAACACGAACAAATCTCGGATATACGCCAACTTGCTATCCGTAAAATCGTGCGTCATTACCGCTTTCAATTCATCTTCGGTCAGAAACTCCCTCTCTTTGACATTGGGGCTGATATGGAATTGTACAAACGGATTTCTTGGCATCAACCCATTATAGTGGGCACGCATAACAACACCTTTGAACCACATACAATTTGCCCATATGCTATCATTCTGCAAACCTCTGTCGATTGCGAGGAATATGGCAAACTCCTTGATGAAGTCGGGAGTCAGTTCTATCATCGACATATCGTTACGTTTGTAGTTCGCCTTGATGAACGCTGCAACGTGGTTTCTCGCCCATACTCTTGATGAGTAAGTTGACATAGTTCGGTCTGTACCTACACGCTTTTTGAATGTGGCATTATCTTTATCAAATGCACCAAGTAGGGTTTCGTACTCCGTTCCGATACCTTGATAGGCATTGCGTACCATTTCGGCAGTTACATAGGCTTCTCTATCCGAGAGGCGTTGATAGTGCTTGATGATTTGAGCCTTGATGTTATCCAAAGCAAGATTGATTTCTCTTGCTTCCTTGCTCTTGCCTTTGGCTCGGTTGCCTTTCACATCCCAAAGTTCCTTCGGAATGGTACACTTGCAACTGAATTGAGCCACAGAACCGTTGATTGTCACTCGTCCCATAATGGGAACAATACCGTTTTTCTCTTTGCTTGCGTTCACGTAGAACAGCACCTTAAATGTACTTCGCATAATCTAATCTTTTTTTTGGTTACAAAATTAGTTATCAGCGAGTTATACATTAATATGCAAACTAATGCAGAACGATGAAACGTGACGACACAAAGAAAAACTTTACTGCATTATCGGGTAATGAATTGGCAACCGTTCTATTTCATTACCTTGCGTTTCTTTGCTAAATTGCCATTTCCTGTATTTTCGAAATTTTCAGCGTAATGCGTTAATAGTCAGTTTTAATGCACTATTATTCCGATTTCGGTTGATTATTCCAGCGTTTTTGAGCCACTTTGCGCCTCTGCAATAACATTAGGTATATATTTCTTTAGAATTCGCTCGTAAAGTGGAACTTAATATTCTTGAAGTCCATTTGCGCCATCTGCAACACGTAGCCGCTATCTGCCAAGAACACGTCCCTGCCCTCGCGGTCCTTCGCCATATACTGGTATTTGCGCTTCTTGAAAGCCTCCAGTTCCGCAGGGTCGTCACTCTCAATCCAGCAGGCCTTGTACAGGCTCAGCGGTTCCCAACGGCATTTGGCGCTGTATTCATTCTCCAAACGGTACTGGATAACCTCAAACTGCAACTGACCTACCGTACCGATGATCTTGCGCCCGTTGAACTGGTTGACGAACAACTGCGCCACACCTTCATCCATAAGCTGGTCGATGCCTTTGGCAAGCTGCTTCTGCTTCATCGGATCGGCGTTTTCGATGTACTTGAACATCTCCGGCGAGAAGCTCGGGAGCCCCTTGAAGTGGAGCATCTCACCCTCTGTCAGCGTATCGCCAATCTTAAACGTACCGTTATCCGGCAGACCGATGATGTCTCCCGCCCATGCCTCGTCAATGGTCGTTTTGCGCTGCGCCATGAACTGCGTGGGCGACGAGAAACGCATTGTCTTGCCATGACGTACATGCAGATAAGGCGTATTGCGGGTAAACTTGCCGGAACATATCTTGCAGAATGCGATGCACGAACGGTGGTTCGGGTCGATATTGGCGGTAATCTTGAAGATAAAACCTGTGAACTTCGGTTCGCCCGGCTCCACCTCACGTTCTTCTGCCTTTACCGGACGGGGGCTGGGGGCTATTTCCACAAAACAGTCCAGCAACTCCTGCACACCGAAATTATTCAAGGCAGAACCGAAGAATACGGGAGCCAATTCACCTTTCAGATATTCCTCCACCTGAAAATCGGGATATACACCGTCTATCAGTTCCAGTTCGCCGCGCAGCTTGTCCGCCAACTGGGTCCCGATCTGATTGTCCAGCTCTTCCGTATTGATATCCACTTCGACCTTCTCCGTCACCACCTGCTTGGAAGGCTGGTAGAGATTCAGGTTGTGCTCGTAGATATTGTAGACGCCTTTGAAGCGCGCGCCACTCTCGATGGGCCATGTCAAAGGACGCACATGGATGGAAAGTTCCTCTTCCAGCTCATCCAGCAGGTCGAAAGGGTCCTTCGCTTCGCGGTCCATTTTATTGATAAAGATAATCACCGGAGTATTGCGCATGCGGCAGACTTCCATCAGCTTGCGTGTCTGGGTTTCCACACCTTTCGCACCGTCCACCACAATGATAACGCTGTCCACCGCAGTCAACGTACGATACGTATCTTCGGCAAAATCCTGGTGGCCCGGAGTATCGAGGATGTTGATTTTATAATCGTGATAGTCAAACTCCATAACAGAAGTGGTTACGGATATACCACGCTGCTTTTCAATGTCCATCCAGTCGGACGTTGCCGTTTTCTTTATCTTGTTACTCTTTACTGCACCGGCCACCTGAATCTGACCGCCAAAAAGCAGCAGCTTTTCAGTCAGTGATGTCTTACCGGCATCCGGATGCGCGATAATCGCGAAAGTTCGTCTACGTTCTATCTCGTTGTTACTTGCCATATATATAAATAGGTATAATATTCAAAAAAACATCAGTCTGCCTGCTGTGCCAGCTTATCGATGCAGACCTGCAGACTCTCCTCCCAATGAGGAATCTCAATGCCGAAAGTCTTTTTAATCTTCGTCTTATCCAATACGGAATATTGGGGACGCGGAGCCTTAGCCGGATATTCATCCGTATGCAGCGGACTGACTTTGCATGAGGTGATACCCGCCATGCGATGAATAGCCACCGTAAAATCATACCAGGAACAGACACCTTCGTCACTGAAATGATATACACCGGGAACAATGCCCTGATTGATGGCCGCAAAGATGGCGCGGGCCAAATCGTTGGCATAGGTCGGCGTGCCGATCTGGTCGAAAACAACTCCCAGTTTCTCACGCTCATTGCCCAAGCGGATCATTGTCTTTACAAAATTATTGCCGTAAATGGAATATAGCCATGCAGTGCGGATAATCATGGCACGACTGCATTTCTCCCCGACCGCTTGCTCGCCTGCCAGCTTTGTGGAACCATAGACGGAGTTGGGACAAGGAGCAATGTCTTCCGTATAAGGAATATGCCCGGTTCCATCGAAAACATAGTCCGTAGACACCTGTATCATGGCAGCGCCACAGGCTTCAGCCGCTGCAGCCAGATAGCCGGGAGCTATATGGTTCAGCTTGTCGCAGAGCTCCGGATTATCCTCCGCCTTGTCTACCGCCGTATAGGCTGCACAGTTCACAATGACATCCACCCGGTTGCCGGACACAAATGCGCGTATGGCCTGTTCGTCACATATATCCAGTTCCTGAACATCCGTAAAAAAGTAGGTGTGCTGCCCATTCTCAGCGGAAAGCGCCCGCATCTCATTACCAAGTTGTCCGTTGGCACCGGTTACTAATATATTCATCTCGATAATTACTATTTATTCCCTACGGTCATGGTACATCTTCCATCCTTAACACATAGGTACGTTGACATATTTCAATTTACTATTTATCACTCAAACATCCCGTCAATCATCCCCCAGCTTCAACTCGCCTTTCTTGTCCTTGTCGTAGTAGTTGGCAAGCAACGAAAGGAAACTGCTGATAGACTCCACCGCCTTAGCAGTGCCCTGACTGATCTCCTTCTTCTGCAGACGCAGCAACAATACCCCGTAAAGCGCCTCGAAGCACGTCTCCAGCTCCGACTCTTCTTTCGGCCCGCTCTTCTGTCGCAACTCTACGATAAAAGGCAGCGCTTTGAAGTATGCCGCATTATAAAAGGGGTATTTCGTGGAAGCCAATAGCTCGGCATGTAAATCCGTAAGGTTACGAATAACGTTGCGGTTAATCTGCAGATGTCCTTTCTCCACCACTCCTTCTGCACGCATCATATCGGCAAGGTTCCCGTACCACTCTTCCAGGGCGGCATGCTCTTCCGCCGGATAGCGGGAGATGATATTATTGCGGATAAAATCAATATCGCACTTGTTGGCACGAATCAAATCTTCCACTTGCCACATATATATAAGGTATTCGGCAATGTTCTTCTCTTTCAGTTGTTGCGAAATCTTCACGATAAGATGTATGATTTTAGATTTATGATTTATTATCCGTTTATCCGTCGGGAGTTAATTGCCTGCTAATACAACGACTCGCCCATCAGCGTAAACACCAGTCCAAATGCAGATACCAGCATGACAATGCCGCCAATAATGCGATTCAGCATCCAGATGCCGCGTAAGTTGAACTGCGTACGAACCTTGTTTACGAAGAAAGTTATGCCAAACCACCAGGTCAATGCCCCCAATGCGATAGCAAGATATCCCGTAACAGCCTCAAAAACCAATACGCCCTCACTTACAAAAGCAAAGCGTGCAAACAGACCCACGAAAAGAAAGATAATAAGCGGATTGGAAAGGGTGACAGCAAACGCTGTGATAAAATTATGGAAATAAGAACCTTTGCTGGTGGATACCGGGCGAATGGACTGCACCGGATTACTGCGGAACGTATAAATACCGAATATCAGCAACAGGATACTTCCAAACAATTGCAGATAGAATATATTCTTGTTGACATAATCAAAGACAAAACTCATTCCGTAACCTGTCAGCAAAGCATAGGCTATATCACTCAACGAAGCTCCTATGCCTGTCACAAAACCATACCAACGCCCTTTATTCAAAGTGCGCTGAATGCACAGCACTCCTACCGGGCCCAACGGTGCAGATACTATAACACCGATAATGAACCCTTTCCACAATATGTCAAATATGGTCTCTATCTGAATCATGCCTGCAAATATCGGACTTTTTTATGAGACAAGCGAATAGAGTTAACGTTTTTTCGTCAGAAAAGGACTTTGGAAAGCCATGTTATCTCTGCAACAACCGAAAAATAATAAAAAAACAGACCGGCACACCCCCATGACAACGCATTATACGCATAGGATAAAACTTGTATATTATAACTTCCCATATACGGCATACAACCACATAAATTGTTAAAAAGAAAAGAAACAGGACAAATAATACAACTTTTCAAATACATTATTAATATTATATTCGTATCTTTGCAGCGAATGCCAACAAAACAACAACTTTGCAATATGAAAAGATATCTAAAACTCTTATTTGCAGCAAGTATTATAACACTATTCAATGCCTGCGAAACCGATGTGTACGATCCTGAAAAGATAGAAAACACCAAGGATCTTGTAGCCCCGGCGGACTTTGACTGGAAAACCACCCAAAGCCTGACTTATTCTATAACTTCAAAAGTAAATACAGTGATATCCGTCTACACAGACAAGAATTGTACCGACGAGAGCCTGTTGATTGAGAACTTTGCTTTAAAAGCCAACGAGGCAACAGAAATTCCTGTAAACATTCCAGCATATGTAACCAGCATCTTCGTGCAATATCCCACGACAGACGGACAGGACGTACTGGAAATCAAGACAAACGAAGCAGCCACACGAGGCAACAATAAATCTGTCATCTTACCGGCTGACAAAGAGATAGACAAACTCCTGTGGGACATACGCTATCACTACCCAAGCAAAACAAGCAGAGGGACATTGATGTTCGAAGACCTCTATCCGTCAAAAGGAGATTACGACTTCAATGATTTTGTCATCGGATACAATGCAGAAGTTTTCTACTCTCAAATAAGGAATGCAGATATTTTATTTAACGACGGATTCAAGATGAGCTTCCAGATACGGGCCATTGGCGGCACAACACCCTATCGTCCGGCAATCCGCCTGAAAGGATTTGCCATGAAGAACATCGAGGGAGCCAAGATAGAATTCCACACAACCAGAGAAGGCATTAGTATGGAACTCCTGAAAGAAGGCCGCAGGGCAAATGATGACGTAATCTTCGTAATAAACGGTACAGAAAGCCTGCGTAGCGGCGGATATTACAACACAGATCCTGAAAAGCCGATAGACAAGGACATGCCCGTAGTCACCTGCGAAGTTACAAAAGACAACTTCGGCTTCGGGAATTATGATATCTCCTTGCAATATGAACTACTGGCAAAAGAACTTCCCCGTTATTTCGACTTCTTCATCCAGAACCAAGACAACCTGAATGAAATCCACTTCAAGGGATTCACTCCCACCGGTTTAGGCAAACAGTCACCCGATACAGAGTTCTGTTCTGCGGAGAACTTAGTTTGGGGCATAGCCGTTCCGGAAGAAATTGCTCACCCGGCAGAAAGGAATGACATTCTCAACGTATATAAAGGTTTCAAAAAATGGGTAACAAGCGGCGGACAGAACAACAGTAACTGGTACGGTCAAAAGCCCATAGGTCCTGTTATTTCATTAAAATAACATCCCAAGCCACCTATTTCCTTTCGGAATTTAAGATACAACTTCAGCCGGACATATCCTTTCATGTCCGGCTGAAGTTTTTTATGTACATTTCTTTCTCCTACCCAACGATTTTACTTATCTTTGCCCCTAAAATAAAAGCGCTATCATTTAGCGGCTTCAACCGTAATTTGCAAATCGTAAACTCTTAAATAAAAGTATGATCCTTTTTTTCAGAACACCATCCAAGAGCGTGATTGCCGTAGAATGTGACCACGAACTTACTCAGGCAGACAGCGACAAACTCTGCTGGCTTTTTGGAGAAGCCACCCCCGAAAGTGAAAACAACCTGAAAGGACATTTCGTAGGTCCGCGCCGCGAAATGATTACCCCTTGGAGTACCAATGCTGTGGAAATCACCCAGAATATGGGTTTGAGCGGTATCACCCGTATCGAAGAATATTTCCCCGTAAAAGACGAAAACGCAGACCGCGACCCGATGCTGCAACGTATGTATAAAGGCCTCGACCAAGACGTATTCACCACCAACCGCCAGCCGGAACCGATTATCCACATCGAGGATCTGGAGGCATACAATGAGAAAGAAGGCCTGGCACTCTCCAAAGAGGAAATGGATTACCTCAAGAAAGTAGAAAAGGACTTGGGACGTCCGTTGACCGACTCCGAAGTATTCGGCTTTGCACAAATCAATTCCGAGCACTGCCGCCATAAAATCTTCGGCGGTACATTTATCATCGACGGAGTGGAACAGGAATCTTCCCTCTTCCAAATGATTAAGAAAACCACCCAAGAGAATCCGAACAAGATTATATCGGCCTACAAAGACAACGTAGCCTTTGCCGAAGGTCCGGTTATCGAGCAGTTTGCACCGGCAGACCACTCCAAGCCCGACTTCTTCCAGATAAAAGACATCAAGAGCGTTATTTCCCTGAAAGCCGAAACCCATAACTTCCCTACTACCGTAGAACCTTTCAACGGAGCTTCTACCGGTACAGGCGGCGAAATCCGCGACCGTATGGGCGGCGGTAAAGGTTCATGGCCTATTGCCGGAACTGCCGTATATATGACCTCCTATCCCCGTACGGACGAGGACCGTCCCTGGGAAGAGATTCTTCCGGTACGCCAATGGCTGTATCAGACTCCCGAACAAATCCTGATTAAAGCCTCCAACGGCGCCAGCGATTTCGGTAACAAATTCGGTCAACCGCTGATTTGCGGTTCCGTACTTACCTTTGAGCACAAAGAGAAAGATGAGGTATACGGTTACGACAAGGTTATCATGCTTGCCGGCGGTGTAGGATATGGCACACAACGCGACTGCCTGAAAGGCGCTCCCGAAGCCGGCAACAAAGTTGTCGTTATCGGTGGCGACAACTACCGTATCGGTTTGGGCGGCGGTTCCGTATCATCCGTGGATACGGGGCGTTACAGCAGCGGCATCGAGCTGAATGCCGTACAACGCGCCAATGCGGAGATGCAAAAACGCGCCTACAACGTAGTACGCGCACTTTGTGAAGAAGATACCAATCCGGTGGTCTCCATCCATGACCATGGTTCTGCCGGACACGTAAACTGCCTGTCCGAGCTGGTAGAAGAATGTGGCGGGCTGATTGACATGAGCAAACTGCCTATTGGTGACAAGACATTATCTGCCAAAGAAATCATAGCCAATGAAAGCCAGGAGCGTATGGGCCTACTGATTCAGGAAGAAGCTATCGAGCACGTACGCAAGGTGGCCGAACGCGAACGGGCTCCGATGTACGTAGTCGGTGAAACTACCGGCGACCACCGCTTCGCTTTCCAGCAAGCCGACGGTGTACGTCCGTTCGATCTTGCCGTAGAACAGATGTTCGGTTCTTCTCCTAAAACTTACATGGTGGACAAGACCGTAGAACGTCATTATGAAATGCCGAAATACGAACTGTCGCAACTGCATGAATATCTCACCAATGTGCTCCAACTGGAAGCCGTAGCCTGCAAAGACTGGTTGACAAACAAGGTAGACCGTTCCGTAACAGGCAAGATCGCCCGCCAGCAATGTCAGGGTGAACTCCAGTTACCGTTGAGCGATTGTGGCGTCGTTGCATTGGACTATCGCGGCGAAAAAGGTATTGCAACTTCTTTGGGACATGCCCCTCAGGCGGCACTTGCCGACCCGGCAGCCGGTTCTATCCTCTCCGTCAGCGAAGCACTGACCAACTTGGTATGGGCTCCGCTTGCAGAAGGCTTGGACAGTGTATCTCTGTCCGCCAACTGGATGTGGCCTTGCCGTTCGCAGGAAGGTGAAGACGCACGTCTCTATAAGGCAGTCAAAGCATTGAGCGACTTCTGCTGCGCACTGCAAATCAATGTTCCCACCGGTAAGGACTCTCTGTCTATGACCCAGAAATATCCCGACGGAAGCAAAGTCATTGCTCCGGGTACGGTCATCGTATCTGCCGGCGGTGAAGTTTCCGACGTGAAGAAAGTGGTATCTCCCGTACTTGTGAACGATGCAAAGACCACCCTTTACCACATAGACTTCAGCTTCGACAAGCTGAAACTGGGCGGTTCCGCCTTTGCACAATCGCTGGGTAAAGTAGGCGATGAAGTGCCTTGCGTACAAGATGCCGAATACTTCCGCGATGCTTTCCTCGCCGTACAGGAGTTGATCAACAAAGGACTGATCCTTGCCGGACATGACATTTCAGCCGGCGGTCTCATCACTACGCTGCTCGAAATGTGCTTCGCCAACGTAGAGGGCGGTATGGAAATCAACCTCGACAAGATGAAGGAACAAGACCTCATCAAGATATTATTCGCTGAAAATCCGGGTATCGTTATCCAAATCAGCAATAAGCACAAGGAAGAAGTCAAGAAGATTTTGGAAGACGCCGGCGTAGGTTACATCAAGATAGGTACACCGACCGACGAACGCCATATCCTCGTAAGCAAAGACGATGCCACTTACCAGTTCGGCGTAGATTATATGCGCGATGTCTGGTATTCGTCCTCTTACCTGCTCGACCGCAAGCAATCCATGAACGGATGTGCCAAGAAACGTTTTGAGAACTACAAGATGCAGCCATTGGATTTGGTGTTCCGCCCTGAGTTCAAAGGTAAACTGTCACAATACAACCTTGACCCGAACCGTCGTACTCCGACCGGTATTCGTGCAGCCATCATACGCGAAAAAGGAACTAACGGTGAACGCGAAATGGCATATTCACTTTACCTTGCCGGCTTCGACGTGAAAGACGTCACCATGACCGACCTTATCAGCGGACGCGAAACATTGGAAGATGTGAACATGGTGGTTTATTGCGGTGGTTTCTCCAATTCCGACGTGCTGGGTTCCGCCAAGGGCTGGGCCGGCGCTTTCCTCTTCAACCCGAAAGCCAAAGAAGCACTCGACAAGTTCTATGCACGCGAAGATACACTGTCTCTCGGTGTATGCAACGGTTGCCAGCTCATGATGGAATTAGGCCTTATCACTCCCGACCACGAGAAGAAAGGAAAGATGCTGCATAACGACTCCCACAAATTCGAATCAACGTTTATCGGCCTGACCATTCCTACCAACCGCAGCGTTATGTTCGGCTCTCTGAGCGGCAGCAAGCTCGGTATCTGGGTAGCACATGGAGAAGGTAAGTTCTCCTTGCCTTACGATGAAGACCGGTACAACGTAGTTGCCAAATATACATACGATGAGTATCCGGGCAATCCGAACGGTTCAGACTATTCCGTTGCAGCACTGGCCAGCGCCGACGGACGTCATCTGGCAATCATGCCTCACTTGGAACGTTCCATTTTCCCCTGGCAAAACGGATACTATCCTGAAAATCGCATCCACAACGATGAGGTTACGCCATGGATAGAAGCGTTTGTCAACGCACGCAAGTGGGTAGAGGAAAAGACAAACAAGCGATAAAGCGTAAGTATATAATGTAAAATATGGTAATGCGCCAAAGTTTATGCACCGGCAATAACTTTGGCGCATTCCATTTCTTCCCCTCTGCCTCCCTTTCTCCGGCCATTCTATTTTCCTTTTTTATCCGTATGTTACGATAAGCCTTTACCATAACACTTGAGGTTAGCACTGAAAGGAAAAAGAATTTATATAAAAAAGGCTAATGGATAGAAAAGAATTGCTATCTTTGCCATACTCTATAAAAAGAGTGTAGGTGCGAATCACAAAGAATATTATTGCTTGATATGCAAAACAATTTTATTACTTTTGTGTTAATATTAAGTCCCCCCAAACGTTTATCAAACTCCAAAACTGGCTAATATGAAAAAGCATTTCTTTTTTTTTATTCTCCTGCTATTCCCTCTTTTGGCCGCTGCCCAAACATATAAGTATATCGGCGTGGAAGATGGTTTGAGCAACAGACGGGTGTACGCAATTCAAAAGGGACCTAAGGGCTACATGTGGTTCCTCACGCACGATGGTATCGACCGTTACAACGGGAAAGAGTTCAAGCATTACAAACTCATGGACGGAGAGGAAGAAGTAAACTCCATGATGAGCCTCAGCTGGCTATATACGGATGCCAAAGGAAGATTATGGGAAATCGGCAAACAAGGACGTGTTTTCTGCTACGAAAGCAAACATGACCGTTTCCAACTGATATACAAACTCCCCAAAAGTGAGACAAAAGATTTGCATACTCCTGTGAGCTACGGGTTCATAGACGATAACTACATAGTGTGGCTTTGCAACCAAAAGAACATCTACCTGTACGACAGCGAAACAGAAAGATGCACTACCATTAAAAATGAAATCAATGAGAGCATAACGGATATTGAACAGATTGATGCCAACCATTATTTCATCGGCACAGATGTCGGCATACATTATGCCGAACTGAAAAACAATAAACTTATGCTCAGTCCCTGCAACAAGCTGGACACCTTGAAATTACAAGTAAACGAACTTTTCTATCACAAGGGAAGCCGCAAAGTCTTTATCGGAACTTTTCAAAGAGGCATGTATGTATATGACCTCAAGCTCCACAAAGCATCCCTCGTAAAATCCGGTTTGGCGGACATCAGCATAAACCGTATCATTGCTTTCGGAGACAAAGAAATACTTATAGCCACAGACGGTGCCGGTATCCACAAAATGAATGTGGAGACTTACTCTACCGAACCCTATATCGTCGCTGACTTCAACCGATACAACGCCATGAACGGCAACACCATCTACGACATATACATCGACGAGGAGCAGCGCATTTGGATGGCAAACTACCCCATAGGCATTACTGTGCGTAACAACCGGTATAACGATTATAAATGGATAAAACATTCGATAGGCAATAAACAGTCCCTCATCAACGATCAGGTAAATGCGATCATAGAAGACGGGGAAGGCGACTTATGGTTTGCAACCAATAACGGAATCAGCCTATATGAGCATCGCACCAAGCAGTGGCACTCATTCCTTAGTGTATTCAATACTGACCACAAGAACCAAAGCCATACATTTATTTCTTTATGTGAAATCAGTCCCGGCATCATTTGGGCAGGCGGATACAGTTCCGGCATTTATCAGATAAACAAGAAACAATATTCTGTCGATTTCTTTACTCCCGCATCATTCGGCGGAAAAGAGATTCGTCCGGATAAGTACATCCGTTCCATTACTAAAGACAGCGAAGGTCATATCTGGTCCGGCGGGTATTATAACCTTAAAAAAATAGACTTTAAAAATAAGAAGGTCACCTCCATACCCGGACTGGATGCCATAACGGAGATAAAAGAGAGGAATAAGGACTATATGTGGATAGGTACAGCCAACGGGCTATACTTATTGGAAAAAGCAACCGACAAGTATCAATACATTCCGATGCCGGTAGAGTCCTCCTATATATACTCATTATACCAAGCCCCCAACGGGTTGTTGTATATCGGGACGAACAACTCCGGCCTGCTCATCTATGACCCCGTCAAGAAAGATTTCCAACATTATCATAAAGATAACTGCGCACTCATCTCCAATAATATCTACATGATTCTTTCCGATGGAAAGAATGACATATTGCTGAGCACCGAGTATGGCTTGAGCAGTTTCTATCCTCAAACAAAGATATTCCACAATTGGACAAAAGAACAAGGGCTGCAATCCGACCATTTCAATGCCAACTCAGGAACGCTCCGCAAGAATGGGAATGCCATATTCGGCAGCACCGACGGCGCCATAGAATTTCCTAAAAAAATGGTATTGCCGCGCGAATATAAATCACGCATGATATTCAGCGATTTGCGTGTGTTTTATCAGACGGTATATCCGAAGGATGAGGGCTCTCCCCTTATTATGGACATCGACGAGACCAGCAGTTTACAGTTGAAGTACAATCAAAATATATTCTCTCTTCAGGTGTCTTCTATCAACTACGATTATCCTTCCCTCATACTATATTCGTGGAAGCTGGAAGGATTCTATGACGGCTGGAGCCGTCCGGGAGAAGAAAATATCATCCGTTTCACTAATTTGAGTCCCGGCCACTACACATTACGCGTTCGTGCCATATCCAACGAAGATCAGCGTATTGTGCTGGAAGAGCGCAGCATGGACATCATCATCGAGCAACCTGTTTGGCTAAGTATATGGGCTCTGCTACTGTACACGTTCATCCTGATTGCTATCGCAAGCACAACATTGCGCATTATCGTGTTACGCAAACAAAGAAAAATATCCGATGAGAAGATTCGTTTCTTTGTCAATACGGCACATGACATCCGCACTCCGTTAACACTTATCAAAGCTCCGCTGGAGGAACTCTCCGAACGCGAAACGCTGACCAAAGACGGGGTTGACAATCTCAGTACGGCGCTTCGTAATGTGAATGCTTTGCTACGTCTCACAACCAATCTAATCAATTTTGAACGTGCAGACACTTATTCAAACAATTTCTACGTATCCGAATACGAGCTGGAGACTTACATGACCGACATCGTCAACGCCTTCCGCGCGTATGCATCCGTAAAACATATCAACCTGACTTATGAAAGCAACTTCCGCTATCTGAACGTCTGGCTGGATAAGGATAAGATGGATTCCATCCTGAAAAACATCATATCCAATGCATTGAAGTATACGCCCGAAGGCGGAAAAGTGCATGTCTATGTATACGAGACAGAAGACACCTGGAACGTAGAAGTCAGCGATACGGGCATCGGTATTCCACTAAATGAACAAAAGAAGCTGTTCAAGATGCACTTCCGCGGCAGCAATGCCATCAATTCCAAAGTAACCGGCAGCGGAATAGGCCTGTTGTTGGTATGGAAACTCGTGCACATACACAAAGGGAAGCTCAGTTTTACCAGTACGGAAGGCAAGGGCTCCTGCATCAAAGTCTCTTTCCCCAAAGGCGAGAAGCGCTACCGCAAAGCCATGCACCGCCCTATTCCCCTAACGGAAAAAGAGCAGGAACGGAAAAAGTTAAATGACCTGGAGCCAATAACCCCTGCAAAGGAGAGTACGCCGGATCTTCCCGTTGCAACGGCAGTTACTTCCGTAGAGGGTTACGAAGATGCCCAGCTGAAAACTCAGGACGCCGATAACCGTTCAAAGATATTGGTGGTAGAGGACAACGACGAGTTAAGAGAATATCTGCGCCGCACTCTGGCAGAGAACTACCATGTGCAGGTATGTTCCAACGGTAAGTCGGCGCTCTATATTATAAAAGAATATTTCCCCGACCTGATTATATCGGATATTATGATGCCCGAAATGCGGGGCGACGAGCTATGTCAGGTCGTAAAAAACGATATTGCCACTTCCCACATTCCCATTATCCTGCTAACCGCCCTCAATACGGATAAAAACATCATCGACGGGCTGCAAACCGGAGCAGACGAGTACATCGTGAAACCGTTTAACATCGGAATTCTGCGTGCCACCATTGCCAATCTGTTAGCCAACCGCGCTTTGTTGCGCCACAGATATGCCGATCTGGAGTTGAATGATGACACCCACAATACGGAATGTCTCAACTGCGCTACGGATCTGGACTGGAAATTCATAGCCAGCATCAAGAAGAATGTGGAAGAAAACATGGACAATCCGACCTTCAACATTGACCTGCTTTGCACCTTGCTCAACATGAGCCGTACCAGCTTCTACAACAAGCTAAAGGCGCTGACCGACCAGGCTCCGGGAGATTATGTCCGCCTGATCCGCCTGAAACACGCCATGAAGCTGCTGAAAGAGCAGAAGCACACAATCACTGAAATTGCAGAAATGACCGGATTCAGCGATGCCAAGTACTTCCGCGAAGTCTTTAAGAAACATTTCAATGTAAGTCCGAGCCAATATGCAAAAGAAGACGGCAATATTGGCGAAACGAAACAACAGACCGAATGATAGCATTACCTATATGATATGACGAACATATATATTGAAGCATTTACCATTTTCTTTAAAATCGGAGCATTCACCATCGGCGGCGGTTACGCCATGGTTCCCTTAATCGAAAACGAAATCGTTACGAAGCGCGGATGGATAGCCAAAGAAGATTTTATAGACCTGCTTGCCATATCCCAGTCGGCGCCGGGTATCCTCGCGGTCAACATATCCATCTTCATCGGCTATCGCCTGAGAGGAATACGAGGAAGCATCATCACAGCTTTGGGAACGGTACTTCCGTCTTTCCTCATCATCCTTGCCATAGCTCTATTCTTCCATAATTTCAAAGACAATATCTACGTAGAACGCATCTTCAAGGGGATTCGCCCGGCCGTTGTGGCACTGATAGCCGCCCCGACCTTCAGCATGGCGAAGTCCGCCAAAATCAACCGCCACACAATTTGGATTCCGGTTGTCTCGGCGTTGCTCATTTGGTTATTGGGCTTCTCCCCTATTTGGATTATCATAGCTGCCGGCATAGGCGGATACCTGTTCGGAAAGCTACGTTCTCCGAAAGTTAAAAGTTAGAGAGGACGGTAGCACGCTGATAACTGATAACTGATAACTAACCCCTAACCACTTAATCATTGCATTATGCTTTTTCTTCAACTATTCTATACATTCTTTAAAATCGGCCTTTTCGGTTTTGGCGGCGGATACGCCATGCTGTCCATGATACAGGGTGAAGTAGTGACCCGGTACGGTTGGTTGACATCACAGGAATTCACAGATATCGTAGCCATCAGCCAGATGACACCCGGTCCCATCGGTATCAATTCCGCAACTTATGTAGGGTATACCACGATAGCGGCGCATTATGGCACAAGCATGGGAGTGTTGGGATCGTGCATTGCTACCTTCGCCGTAGTGCTTCCCTCGTTCATTCTGATGCTCACTATCAGCAAATTCTTTCTGAAATACCAAAAGCATCCGGCGGTGGAAGCCGTATTCAGCGGACTTCGTCCTGCCGTAGTGGGATTGTTGGCATCGGCGGCACTGGTCTTGATGAATGAGGAGAACTTCAGTTCGCCCGATGAAGACATGTACTCTTTCATAATCAGCAGCATCATCTTCCTTATAGCTTTCATCGGAACAAGAAAGTACAAGGCCAACCCCATATTAATGATTATAGCGTGTGGAATAGCCGGGCTGCTACTCTATTAGTGCCGCTCCAAGGCCAAGCCGTAAGGGAGGCAGACAGATCATCCCCGGAGGCAAATAAAATATGCCCGGAAGAAACGTATATATCTTCCGGGCATATTTTGCATAAAGCAGCCGCAGCTCCTACAACTTCACTTTCTTTGCCACCGACTTGGATTCGTTATGCAAGCGGTCGAGCGCCGTAACGACATAGCGGTATTTCGTCTTGCCGTCCTCATAAGGCAACTTATAGAAAGTGTTGCGTGTGATAGCCACAATGTGTGAAGGATCGTCAATGTCCACCTTCTCTTTTGAGCCGAAGCGATAGACAACATACTGTACAGGACGGTTCATCTCATCCTTAAACTTCGGTGCTGTCCAGAAAAGGATGTAGCCGTCGGCAGTCCATACCGGCTTCACTTTGCGTACTTTGTCCGGCGCGTCATTGTCCATAAAGTCGAATACGGGAGGCAGAGCCGGATATTTATGATACTCGGCCACCAGCGCGTCCCGGTATTTTCCTACGTTCTCCACTACGGCACTGGCAGGCCATTGGCAACTGCCGCCAATCGTCTGGTAGGCCCGTTGCAGAGCCATCTTACGGGGAAGCTGGTTGATGGAAGGGTTCTTCGGGTCAGCGTTCTGCACCGTATTCACCACAGACTGGCCTATGAATAACGGACGGTTCTCCGTATGCCTTGCCCACCATTTCACCAATGTTTCATAGTCGGCAGCCGGATGTCCTATCTGCCAGTATATCTGCGGAATGTTATAGTCCACCCAGCCCTTGCGTGCCCACAAAAGCACATCGGCATACAAATCATCATAATTCTGCAAACCATTCGTATCGCTGCCCAGCGGGTCGCTTTTCTGATTGCGATAGATGCCGAAAGGACTTACTCCGAACTTCACCCAAGGCTTCAGCCCGCGAACCGTCTCGTGTATCTTCTGAATGAGGATATTCACATTGCTGCGGCGCCAGTCCGCCTTATTGCTGAAACCGCCGCCATAGCGTGCAAAGCTCGCATCATCCGGAAAGTCCTTCCCTTTAATGGGGTAAGGATAGAAGTAATCATCCATGTGAATGGCATCCACATCATAACGCGAAACAATATCGGTGACCACCTTACAGATGTGGTTACGGCTTTCGGGCAATGCCGGGTCAAAATACAACTGATCGCCGTACGTCACAAACCACTCCGGATGCGAGTTATAAATATGGATAGGCGAAAGTTCATTTTTCAACGAAGTCTTTACGCGGTAAGGGTTAATCCAAGCATGAAACTCCATGCCACGCTTGTGACATTCCTCAATCATGAACTGCATCGGATCCCAGTAAGGCTCCGGCACCTTCCCCTGCACGCCCGTCAGGAAGCGGCTCCATGGCTCATATTGCGAAGCATACAATGCATCCGCCTCAGGACGCACCTGAAAAATAATGGCATTGATACCTGCGCCTTGCAAGCTGTTCAACTGATTTATCAAAGTCTGCTTCAGCTTATCAGTGGGCATGCCACGAAACTGTCCGTTCACAGCCTGTATCCATGCGGCGCGGAATTCACGTTTGGGATGATTGGCAGCAGGTGTTTGCTGTGCCTGTATGGTCAGTACCTGAACGCACAGCAATAATAGCAAGAGGAGATTTCTAAATTTCATTTTGTTCTTTTTAAATATTGCATGGCAAAGATAATGATTATCTTTGTACCCCAATTCATTTTCAATAGTCTATGACAAAAAATACATCTATCATCATAAAAGGAGCCCGTGTCAATAACCTGAAGAACATTGACGTAGAGATACCCCGCAACAGGCTGGTCGTCATCACCGGACTATCCGGCTCCGGCAAATCCTCACTTGCATTCGATACGCTTTATGCCGAAGGGCAACGCCGGTACGTGGAGAGCCTCAGCAGTTACGCCCGTCAGTTTTTGGGACGCATGAGCAAGCCCGAATGTGATTTCATCAAAGGCATCCCCCCTGCTATTGCCATCGAACAGAAGGTAAGCAGCCGCAACCCGCGCTCCACAGTGGGAACCTCCACCGAAATTTACGAATACCTACGTTTGCTCTATGCCCGGGTGGGACGGACATTCAGCCCGGTCAGCGGTCAGGAGGTGAAGAAGCACTCCACCGAAGACATTGTGAACTGCATGCTCCAGCAGCCCGAAGGAACACGCTACACCGTACTCGCTCCGATATTGCTCCGCGAGGGACGCACCTTGCAGCAGCAACTGGAGATAGATATGAAACAGGGATTCAACCGGCTGGAAGTAAACGGAGAAATGGTGCGCATTGACGAATACCAGCCCAAAGACGGCGACACCCTGTTTCTTTTGGTAGACCGCATGACTGCTTCCAGTGAAAAAGATGCCGTCAGCCGCCTTACCGATTCCGCCGAAACCGCCATGTACGAAGGCGACGGGGCCTGCCTGCTACGCTTCTACCAGCCGGACGGCAGCACCAGCCTGTACCGTTTCAGCACCAAATTCGAGGCGGACGGCATAACGTTTGAAGAGCCCAACGACCAGATGTTCTCCTTCAACTCCCCTATCGGAGCCTGTCCGGAGTGTGAGGGTTTCGGACGTGTCGTCGGCATTGACGAGCATCTGGTCATCCCCAACCGTTCCCTCTCCGTCTACGAAGGTGCGGTGGTGTGCTGGCGAGGCGAGAAGATGGGCGAGTGGAAAGACATGGTGATACGCGGTGCGGAAAAAGCCGGCTTCCCCATTTTCACCCCTTACTACCAACTGACGGACGAACAGCGCCGGATGCTGTGGGAAGGGACCCGTTACTTCGAGGGCATCAACGCCTTCTTCAAGATGGTGCAGGAGAATCAATACAAGATACAATATCGCGTAATGCTGGCACGCTATCGCGGCAAAACGCTTTGCCCCAAATGTCATGGCACAAGGTTGAAACCCGAAGCCGGCTATGTCCGGGTAGGCGGACGCAGCATCTCCGAATTGGTGGACCTGCCCATCACCGAACTAAAAACCTTTTTCGATAACCTGAAACTGGACAAGCACGACACCGACGTGGCACGCCGCATCCTCATAGAAATCAACAACCGCATCCGCTTCCTGCTGGATGTAGGTTTGGGGTATCTCACGCTGAACCGTCTCAGCAATTCGCTTTCCGGCGGCGAGAGCCAGCGCATCAATCTGGCAACTTCGCTCGGAAGCAGCCTTGTGGGCAGTCTCTACATATTGGACGAGCCGAGCATCGGACTTCACAGCCGCGACACAGACAAGCTGATACATGTCCTGCGCCAACTGCAACAACTGGGCAATACGGTAGTGGTAGTGGAACACGATGAAGAAATTATCCGGGCTGCCGACTATATCATCGACATCGGTCCCAAAGCCGGACGCCTGGGAGGAGAAGTTGTGTATCAAGGGGACATGAAAGACCTGCAAAAGAACAGCAACAGCTACACAGTGCGTTATCTTTTGGGCGAGGAAATCATTCCCGTACCCGAAAGCCGCCGTCCCTGGAACCAGTATATTGAAATCACAGGTGCACGCGAGAACAACCTGAAAGGCGTGGACGTACGTATCCCGCTTAATGTAATGACGGTAGTCACCGGCGTGTCGGGTTCGGGCAAGAGTACGCTGGTACGCGACATCTTCTTCCGCGCCCTCAAACGCGAGTTGGACGAATGCAGCGAACGTCCCGGAGAGTTTGCCACCATCGGTGGAGATTTGCAGAACCTGCGCAATGTTGAGTTCGTAGACCAGAACCCTATCGGCAAATCTTCGCGTTCCAATCCCGTAACCTATATCAAGGCTTACGATGAGATTCGTAAGTTATGGTCGGAACAACCCCTTGCCAAGCAAATGGGCTACACCGCCGGGCACTTCAGCTTCAACAGTGAAGGCGGCCGTTGCGAGGAATGTAAGGGAGAAGGCACTATCACCGTAGAAATGCAGTTCATGGCCGACCTCGTACTGGAGTGCGAATCCTGTCATGGCAAACGTTTCAAGACCGATACCTTGGAAGTGAAGTTCCACGATGTCAACATCTATGATGTGCTGGAAATGACCGTTAACCAAGCCATTGAGTTCTTCACCCAATATGGGCAAAAGAAAATAGTGAAACGCCTGCAACCTCTGCAAGATGTCGGATTGGGATACATCAAGCTCGGCCAGTCGTCGTCCACCCTGTCCGGAGGCGAGAACCAGCGCGTAAAATTAGCCTATTATCTCAGCATGGAGAAAGCAGACCCTACACTTTTCATCTTTGACGAACCGACCACCGGACTGCACTTTCACGACATCCGCAAATTGCTGGAAGCCTTCGATGCTTTGATACGCCGGGGACACTCCATCGTCATTATCGAGCACAACATGGACGTGGTGAAATGTGCCGACCATGTTATCGACCTCGGCCCTGAGGGCGGAGACAAAGGCGGATATATCGTAGCAACCGGCACGCCGGAAGAGGTAGCGGCATGTGCAGCAAGCTATACCGGACAGTTCCTAAAGGAGAAACTACAATAAAACAACAGTGCAATCCCGTCAAAATCGTCTCGTGAGATAAATAAATTCATCTCGTGGGACGATTTTTTTCATCCCATGGGACAAAAAAATTCGTCTCGTAAGAAGAAATAAATCCTCTCACGAGACGAAATCAACTATCATACAAGCGTTCTTTCCTCTTCCCTTAGAAGTAGAAACCGAATCCCACTTTCAGCCCGAACTCCGAACGGTCTTTGTCTATATCCCAATAAACGGCAGGTTCAATGGTCACTGTGCGTGACAGGAAAAATGCATAACCGGCCTCCATGCCGAAGCCGAAACGGGTTTTATCTCCACCGTCCCAATCGTAACGGTTCAGGTCTACGCCGGCTCCCAAGAAAACGCCTACCTTACTGATGTAGTAACGTCCGCCCACACCCAACGTATAGACATCCGTTCCCCCGCCTTGCCATTTCGCACCGGCATCTATCAGCAGAGCTACATTATCCACCAAAAACGCACCGCCTTTGGCTTCAAGGCCGAAATGGGCTTTGTCCGTTTCTGTATTATAGGAGAAGTTGAGCCCCGTAACGGAAGGATTCACGAACCATTTCCCTTTTTCAAATTGCGCGTGGGCAGCCATAGTACCAATAAGCAGGCACACGAGTAATGCTAATCTTTTCATCTTATTTCTATTTTTGAGTGAATAATTATTTTTGTTCTGTCCTATCCTCTTCACGACGTTTCCGCTGTAACTCTTCTTTTTTACGAAGCACCAGCCACAACACAAGTACAATGACATACGAAGCAATTACGGTTATATATTTCTCCGTATTGCTGATTTCCGTATTGCGCGGCAGGAAATATGCCGCAGTAGCAGAAACATAAATAAGCAGGGCTACGGTCAGCCCCGTAGATTTATTGAATTTCTTCATCAATTAAAGGGTTTTAATCTGTTTGTTTTTCCATACAATGAACCACGCCAACGCAATCACAACACTTGCCATTCCCATGCCGTAGGCCACCGGATGTGACATGCCGAACCCTTCCGGTGCTATGCAGATATAAGTTGTACAGACGCAGGTCATGAAGAAAGCCGGTATCAATGTGAGGAAATATTGTTTCTTTGCACGCACCAGATACACGGTTATCGCCCACAAGGTGAAAACGGACAACGTCTGATTGGCCCATGCGAAATAACGCCATATCATGTCAAAACCGTCTTTGTCGCGCAGGCTGTACAGCAGCAATCCGATAGCAGCCAAAAACATCGGCACACATATATATAAACGACTGCGAATGGACTTTTGTTCCATACCCAGAAAGTCCGCAACGATAAGCCGCGCCGAACGGAAAGCCGTATCGCCACTCGTAATGGGAGCAGCAATCACTCCCAGCACAGCCAACACGCCACCGACGGCTCCCAGCCAGTTTTTCGTAATGGCATCCACTATGACAGCGGCATTGGTCTCTTCCATTCCGTTCTCGTGGAAAAAACAGGTAGCCGCAGCAGCCCAGATAAGCGCTACGATGCCTTCGGTAATCATAGCCCCATAAAATACGGGACGACCATGGCGTTCACTCGTCATGCAACGCGCCATTAACGGGCTTTGCGTGGCGTGGAAGCCACTGATTGCCCCACACGCAATGCTGACAAACATGATAGGAAAGATAGGCAATGCGGAGGCGTTGGGATTGGTATTCTGCAAGCCGTCCCATACTTCCGGCAGCACCGGATGCTTCACGTAAAGCATCACCAGAATTCCTACCGCCATAAACAGCAGTGCGATAGCAAACAGCGGGTATATCTTGCCGATAATCTTATCTACCGGCAACAGCGTGGCAAGTACATAATAGATAAAGACTACTACAATCCAAAAAGTGGTGTCCAGCGTTTCCGGTGTCAGACTGGCAAGCAGCCCGGCAGGTCCTGCCACAAACACAGCGCCTACCAATATCATCAGGATAACGGTGAATCCGCGCATGACCTGCTTGGTGGTCAGCCCCAAATAGCGGCCTATAATCTCCGGCAAACTCTCGCCATCGTGACGCAACGAAAGCATTCCCGCAAAATAATCATGCACCGCACCGGCGAAAATACTTCCCAAAACAATCCACAGATAAGATGCCGTACCGAACTTGGCTCCCATAATCGCACCGAAGATCGGTCCCAAGCCTGCAATGTTCAGAAATTGTATCATAAAGATTTTCCACGTAGGCAGCGGAATATAGTCCACCCCGTCGGCTTTTGTGAGAGCTGGTGTCTTGCGGTCGTCCGGACCAAATACGCGCTCTATGAAACGTCCGTAAATGAAATAGCCTGCAATCAACGCCAACAGGCAAAGCGTAAATGTAATCATGGCATGCTAAATTTAATGTGGATGCTCAGTGTTAATGTATTTTATGTATGCAAATGTAACAGTTTCCAACCAAACTATGCAAACTTATCAGGTGATTTACTTATCTTCGCCGTAAAATATAACAGAAATAAAGAAGTTAATGGGAATTTATTTCACCCCAAAACAGGATACTATTATGAAGAAATTATGCTTTATACTACTATTATATGCCTTCTGCCTCCTGCCACTTGCCGCACAGCATCCTCCCAAGCATGAAGTGCGTGCCGCATGGATCACCGCCGTTTACGGATTGGACTGGCCGCGTACTCGTGCCACCACTCCCGAAGGCATCCGTAAGCAACAAGCCGAACTTGTGGAAATACTGGACAAACTGAAAGCAGCCAACTTCAATACGGTACTTTTCCAAACCCGTACTCGTGGCGACGTATTATACCAATCAGCAATCGAACCCTATAATTCCATCCTAACAGGAAAAGTCGGCGGTAATCCCGGTTACGACCCGCTTGCCTTTGCCATAGCAGAGTGCCACAAACGGGGAATGGAATGTCATGCCTGGATGGTTACCATCCCCTTGGGCAACCGCAAACACGTTGCCGCCCTCGGCAAAGAGTCGGTCACCAAACGCAAACCGGCAATCTGCGTGCCCTATAAACGTGAATACTTCCTCAACCCCGGACACCCCCAAACCAAAGAATACCTGATGAGTCTTGTCCGCGAAGTGGTGGAACGCTACGACGTAGACGGTGTGCACTTCGACTATCTGCGTTATCCCGAACATGCCCTGCGCTTCTCCGACAGTTACACTTACAGGAAATACGGCAACGGACGGGATCTTGCCCAATGGAGGCGGGACAATATCACAGAGATTGTCCGCTACCTTTACAAAGGGGTCAAGGCGCTGAAACCCTGGGTCAAAGTCAGTACCTGCCCCGTAGGCAAGTACCGCGACACATCCCGTTACCCGTCCCGCGGCTGGAATGCATTCCACACAGTCTATCAGGACGTACAAGGCTGGCTGGGCGAAGGCATACAAGACCAGGTCTACCCCATGATGTATTTTCGTGGCAACGGTTTCTATCCTTTCGCCCTCGACTGGCAGGAGCAAAGCAACGGTCGGCAGATTATTCCCGGACTGGGCATCTATTTCCTCGATCCCAGCGAAGGCAACTGGACAGTGGATGAAGTGGAACGGCAGATAAACTTCACCCGTACACATGGCTTGGCAGGCGAAGGGCACTATCGCGCGAAGTACCTCATGGACAATACGCAAGGGCTTTATGATATCCTTGAAGAGCATTACTACACTGCTCCCGCCTTGCAACCCGCCATGCCATGGATAGACAATGTGCCGCCCAGCGTTCCCACTCGGCTCAAGGTTGAGAAACTGTCCGAAGGATATTGGAAAATCAGTTGGCAGCCCTCCACCGACAACGACAAGCAAAATGCTCCGATGTATGTCCTCTACGGCTCCAATAGCTACCCGGTAGACACAACCGATCCTAACAATATATTGGTCCAGCGCATACAGGGGACAGAATGCATATATGCTCCTATCCGTCCCTGGACCACCCGGAAATACTTTGCCGTCACCGCCATAGACCGTTGCGGCAACGAAAGTCCGGCTGCAACCACTCCCCAAGAAAGGAGATGACAGGAAGAATCATATCCGGGCATATGCCCGGTAACAACTCTTGGCTGTAACCGGAACCAATGGCAGATAGCCGGAAACAAGTCTGCCTCCTTCTATTACCAATGGATAATCTTTCATGTTCCGTTCGTGTTGTACACGCAAGGTTTCATTGTCGGGAAAATACTCTATATTAAAATATCCCATACGTCCGGGTGCCACATAGTTATCGTAAAACAACCGGGCCACCACCCCCATATTCATACGCATATTTATCTCTACACAAGGGTGAATAACATATTCACGTCCGTTCTCCTGTCTGCAAATCATCATATCAACGCCCAAATAACCAACATAGGTGCTGCCGTAGATCGCTGTCAACTCCGTACGGAGAGTCTCACGTATCAGCATCAGTTCATCAACCGGAAAGTTCTGTGTTATAATTTCTTCTATCCGGCTGTCCGATGCAAGCAGATTACCGATATAAGCCCCTCGCTCATTGGTAGAAAACAGGGAATAGCCCGCAAAAGTCACCCTTCCCTGCCCGTCAGAGTAAAATTCGACGGCAAAATCTTTCACCTTATTATATATAGGCTCTGCCGTAAGACAGCCCTGCTCTTTCAAAACTCGTCCACACCAGTTGGATATGGGCTTCGTAAGCCCGTACAGACACCAGTTCAGCCCCTTTCCGCTGCCCGACCAAGGCACTTTGAGCAAACATGTGTGCATGGTGTTTACAACCCGTTCGCAATCCTCCATATTCTCTATAAGATGATGTTCACCGCAGGTATATTCCGGATAACGGCTTGTTATATGTTGCGTCACCGCCACGGCCTGAAGGCGGGAAGAAAGCAAGCGATACTCCCCAAGAAGCTGTGTAGCAGGCAACCTATCTTCACTGACGCCACCCCTCAGCAGATATTTGCGGATAGAAGGGTTCCAGCCCCAAGGCAGCACCTCTGCCTCCGCATAATCAGGTAATTCAGGCTCGGTAGCCAGTTGCACTTGCAGCGGAAACAACTCCCGCATCTGCTTCAGGAAGTCTGCATTATAGGCGGAAGGAGCCAACACTGCATTATACGGATCTGCATACCATACCGGCAATAGCGCCAAATCCTGAGCCATACGACGCGCGGAAACCGGAGCTATGTAGTTCGTTTCGTTATTGGCAAGCGCCAAATCGGAGTCGGGATTAAAAAGATATAGTTTCATTGATTATAGTTCATCATGATTAAGAACTGCAAACTTACAGAGAAAAAGAACAGCATGCAAAATATATAAAACTTAACTACAAACAAGATATTTTGCTATCTCTACTTTGCAAATCTACAAAAAAGCTGTATATTTGTCGCCCGATAAACCGAATTTAAAGCATGGAAGCATTTTACCGAACACACGCTTATCTGGTAGAGCATACAAATGCCCCCGTTCGCCGCGACCTCATGGATGAGATTGACTGGAACGACCGTCTTATCGGTATCAAAGGTACCCGGGGTGTGGGTAAGACTACATTCCTGTTGCAATATGCCAAAGAAAAGTTCGGAACCGACCGCTCTTGTCTTTTTATCAACATGAACAATTTCTACTTCTCCGGCCACAGCATCGTGGACTTTGCCTACGAATTCCAACGTCGCGGCGGAAAAGTGCTGTTGATAGACCAAGTTTTCAAACATCCCGACTGGAGCAAGGAATTGCGTTTGTGCTACGACCGTTTTCCTAATCTGAAAATTGTCTTTACCGGTTCGTCCGTAATGCGCCTGAAAGAAGAGAATCTGGAATTGCGCGACATCGTAAAGAGCTACAACCTGCGTGGTTTCTCTTTCCGCGAGTATCTGAACCTGCAAACCGGCATGAAATTCCGTTCCTACTCACTGGAAGAAATCCTGAGCAATCACGAACAAATAGCCAAGGGCATCCTGTCAAAAGTACGCCCGTTAGATCATTTTCAGGACTATATGCATCATGGCTTCTATCCTTTTTTCCTTGAAAAACGTAACTTCTCGGAAAATCTGCTGAAGACAATGAATATGATGGTGGAAGTGGATATTCTGCTGATCAAGCAAATAGAGCTGAAATATCTGTCCAAGATAAAAAAATTGCTATACTTCCTGGCCGTAGACGGACCGAAAGCCCCGAATGTGAGCCAGCTTGCCAACGACATACAGACATCCAGGGCTACGGTTATGAACTACATCAAGTATCTGGCAGATGCACGACTTATCAACATGGTATATCCCAAGGGAGAAGAATTCCCCAAGAAACCGTCGAAGATAATGATGCACAACTCCAACCTGATGTACTCCATCTACCCCGTAAAGGTGGACGAACAAGACGTACTGGAAACTTTCTTTGCAAACACAATGTGGAAAGACCACAAAGTGAATAAAGGAGACAAAAACATTTCGTTTATGGTAGACGAAGTGATGCCTTTCAAGATTTGTCAGGAAGGTATGAGAATTAAAAATAATCCGGGAGTGACATACGCATTGCACAAGGCGGAAATAGGCCGGGGCAATCAAATACCTCTCTGGTTGTTCGGCTTTCTATATTAATTGAGAGATTTTTTTACTTAATAAATTCAATTTAGTTATGACTAAACAGAAGAAATTCATTACTTGTGATGGTAATCAGGCTGCTGCACATATCTCGTATATGTTCTCGGAAGTAGCTGCTATCTACCCCATCACTCCCTCATCTACGATGGCTGAATACGTAGACGAATGGGCTGCCGCAGGTCGCAAAAACATCTTCGGCGAAACAGTATTGGTACAGGAAATGCAATCCGAGGGTGGTGCTGCCGGTGCCGTTCATGGCTCTCTGCAAGCCGGTGCGCTGACTACTACGTACACTGCTTCACAAGGTTTGTTGCTGATGATACCTAACATGTACAAGATTGCCGGTGAATTCCTGCCTTGCGTGTTCCACGTATCTGCACGTACTTTGGCAAGCCATGCACTGTGTATCTTCGGTGACCATCAGGACGTAATGTCTGCACGCCAGACAGGTTTCGCCATGTTGGCCGAGGGTTCCGTACAGGAAGTTATGGACTTGGCCGGTGTTGCTCACTTGGCTACTATCAAGTCACGTGTTCCGTTCATGAACTTCTTCGACGGCTTCCGCACTTCTCACGAAATCCAGAAGATCGAAATGCTGGAAAACGAAGACCTCGCTCCGCTGATCGATCAGAAAGCATTGGCCGAATTCCGCGCACGCGCACTGAATCCGATGAATCCGGTTGCTCGTGGTATGGCTGAAAACCCTGACCACTTCTTCCAGCACCGCGAATCTTGCAACAACTACTACGAAGCAGTTCCTGCTATCGTTGAGGAATACATGAACGAGATCAGCAAAATCACAGGCCGCAAATACGGTTTGTTCGATTACTACGGTGCAGAAGATGCAGAACGCGTAATCATCGCTATGGGTTCTGTAACGGAAGCTGCCCGCGAAGCTATCGACCACCTCGTTGCCAACGGCGAAAAGGTTGGTTTGGTTGCCGTTCACTTGTATCGTCCGTTCTCTGCCAAGCATTTCCTTGCTGCCGTTCCTAAGACTGCCAAGAAGATTGCCGTACTCGACCGTACAAAAGAACCGGGCGCCAATGGCGAACCGTTGTACCTCGACGTAAAAGACTGCTTCTACGGTGCAGAAAATGCTCCGGTTATCGTAGGCGGCCGTTATGGTTTGGGTTCTAAGGATACTACTCCTGCACAAATCATCGCAGTTTACAAGAATCTGGCTATGCCGATGCCGAAGAACCACTTCACCATCGGTATTGTGGACGACGTGACTTTCACTTCTCTTCCCCAAGAAGAAGAAATCGCATTGGGCGGCGAAGGCATGTTCGAAGCTAAGTTCTACGGTTTGGGTGCTGACGGTACGGTAGGTGCCAACAAGAACTCTGTAAAGATTATCGGTGACAACACCGACAAGCACTGTCAGGCTTACTTCTCTTACGACTCCAAGAAATCAGGTGGTTTCACTTGTTCTCACTTGCGTTTCGGTGACACTCCGATCCGTTCTACATACTTGGTAAATACTCCGAACTTTGTGGCTTGCCACGTTCAGGCTTACCTGCACATGTACGATGTAACCCGCGGTCTGCGTAAGAATGGTTCATTCTTGCTGAACACTATCTGGGAAGGTGAAGAGCTGGCTAAGAACTTGCCTAACAAAGTGAAGAAATACTTCGCACAGAACAATATCTCGGTTTACTATATCAACGCAACTCAGATTGCACAGGAAATTGGTTTGGGCAACCGTACCAACACTATCCTCCAATCTGCTTTCTTCCGTATCACAGGCGTAATTCCTGTTGAACAAGCTGTTGAACAGATGAAGAAATTCATCGTTAAGTCTTACGGCAAGAAGGGTGAGGACGTAGTGAACAAGAACTATGCTGCCGTAGATCGCGGTGGCGAATACAAGACATTGGCCATTGATCCGGCTTGGGCCAACCTGCCGGATGACGTTAAAGCGGAAAACAACGATCCTGCATTCATCAATGAAGTGGTTCGTCCTATCAACGCACAGGATGGTGACTTGCTGAAAGTATCTGCATTCAAGGGTATCGAAGACGGTACTTGGGAACAAGGTACGGCTAAGTACGAAAAACGCGGTGTGGCAGCTTTCGTTCCTGAATGGAATCCTGAAAACTGTATCCAGTGTAACAAATGTGCTTACGTTTGTCCTCACGCTTCCATCCGTCCGTTCGTACTCGATGCCGAAGAGCAGAAGGGTGCAGAGTTTGCTCAGCTGAAGGCAGTGGGCAAGGCATTCGACGGTATGACATTCCGCATGCAGGTAGACGTTCTCGACTGTCTGGGTTGCGGCAACTGTGCCGACATCTGTCCGGGCAACCCGAAGAAGGGTGGCAAGGCTCTTACCATGAAGCATCTTGAAAGCCAACTGTCAGAAGCAGCCAACTGGACTTACTGTGTAGAAAATGTGAAGAGCAAACAGCACTTGGTTGACATCAAGGCAAACGTTAAGAACTCACAGTTTGCAACTCCGTTGTTCGAATTCTCCGGCGCTTGCTCCGGTTGTGGTGAAACTCCGTACGTGAAACTGATTACTCAGTTGTTCGGTGACCGCGAAATGGTTGCTAACGCCACCGGATGTTCTTCCATCTATTCCGGTTCCGTTCCTTCCACTCCTTATACCAAGAACGAAAAGGGTCATGGTCCTGCTTGGGCTAACTCACTGTTCGAGGACTTCTGCGAATTCGGTCTGGGTATGGAACTCGCTAACGAAAAGATGCGCGCACGTATCGTGAAGGCTATGGAAGAAGCTATCGCAGCAGAAGGCACTCCGGCTGAATACAAAGAAGTGTTCCAAGCTTGGATTGAAAACATGTACGATGCAGACAAGACCAAGGAACTGGCCGAAAAGATCATTCCTATGGTAGAAGCTGCCAAAGACAAATGTGACAACTGCAAGACTATCGCCAGCCTGTCTTCATACTTGGTTAAACGCAGCCAGTGGATCATCGGTGGTGACGGTGCTTCATACGATATAGGTTACGGTGGTCTCGACCATGTAATTGCCAGCGGCAAGGACGTCAACATCCTCGTTTTGGATACAGAGGTTTACTCCAACACAGGCGGTCAGTCTTCCAAGGCTACTCCGGTGGGCGCTATCGCCAAGTTTGCAGCTGCCGGTAAACGTGTACGTAAGAAAGACCTCGGTCTGATGGCTACTACTTACGGTTATGTATATGTTGCTCAAATCGCTATGGGTGCCGACCAAGCTCAGACTTTGAAGGCTATCCGCGAAGCAGAAGCATATCCCGGTCCGTCACTCATCATCGCTTACGCTCCTTGTATCAACCATGGTTTGAAAGCCGGTATGGGTAAGAGCCAGGCAGAAGAAGAAAAAGCTGTTAAGTGCGGTTACTGGCACTTGTGGCGTTACAACCCGGCTTTGGAAGCTGAAGGCAAGAATCCGTTCACGCTGGATAGCAAAGAACCGGACTGGACAGGTTTCCAAGACTTCTTGAAGGGTGAGGTTCGTTACGCATCTGTAATGAAACAATATCCGCAGGAAGCAGAAGAACTGTTCCAAGCTGCTGAAGAAAACGCAAAATGGCGTTACAACAGCTACAAGCGTCTGTCCAAAGAAAATTGGGGCGCTGAAGTTGCCGAATAATTTCAGAAATTGAAATAATACATTAAAATAGAGACTGTTTCCAATGAACCGGATACAGTCTCTATTTGTTTACAGAAAAAATTCCGCCGCACACGCATATCCCTCTTCATAAAGGTCCGTCAGCTTCTTTACATCCCTTTCAATACGGTCTACCACTATCGGCTTCTGCGGACGTATAACGGTAATTTCCCCCGCATCTTCAAGCCGCTCCACCAATTCCAGCTGTTCGTTGTAAACGTGACTGCGCCGGTTGATAGCTTCGCGCAAATGAGGGTATTTCTTATAAATGAATGAAGGAACCTTAGTGCCCTGAATATCTTTACGGTACCCCCTGTTACGTGTCAGCACCACTACATTACGGGTGTATCCGTCCTTGCGGGCATGCATCAAAGGGATACTGTCCACAATGCCGCCATCCAGCATCGGCACATTGTCCACATAGACAATGGGACAAACAAAAGGCAAGCTGCTCGATGCCCGGACAATATCAATGACGCGCTCCTTATCCTGCTTTTCCTCAAAATAATTCGCCTCTCCCGTCAGGCAATTGGTAGTCACCATGACAAAACGTTCCGGAGAACTAAAATAAGCATCATAATCGTACGGCAGGATATGTTCGGGAAACTCCCGGAACAACAGGTCGAAATCCATTATGTTACGCTTCTTCAGTAAATATTTCAAGCCGATATAATTATACTTCTCCAGCAGGTCGATATTACTGTATTTGGCACGTCCCCGCTGACCCGACATATACGACAGACCATTGCACGCCCCCGCACTGACACCAATCGTATAAGGGAAGCGGATACCCCTATCCATAAAATTATCCAACACACCACAAGTAAAGACGCCGCGCATGCCGCCGCCCTCAAGAACCAGTCCACTCCGATTGTCTATACGTACTAATTTATCCATAAGTGCCAGAATTAACGCACCAAAGATAGCTTTTGTTTACGATATTCTACCTATATTTGCAGCTACAACTATAAATTAATAACAATTTAATCATGATGAAGAAGTCTATATTAATTGCCGCTTTGGGACTGTTCAGCCTGAATATAACGGCACAAGACGCCCCGAAAGAAGAGGGATTCGTCTTTACCACTGTTAAGGAAAACCCTATTACATCCATTAAGAACCAAAACCGTTCCAGTACGTGCTGGAGCTTCTCAAGCCTCGGTTTCCTGGAAAGTGAATTGCTGCGTATGGGTAAAGGAGAATATGACCTTTCCGAAATGTTTGTCGTACACCACACAATGGTAGACCGGGCACAGAACTACGTACGCTACCATGGCGACAGTTCTTTCTCACCGGGCGGCAGTTTCTATGACATCATGTTTTGCCTGAAAAACTATGGTCTTGTTCCGCAAGAAGCCATGCCGGGCATCATGTATGGCGACACGCTACCTGTACACAATGAATTGGATGCCGTAGCAGGTGCATACACAAATGCCATTGCCAAAGGCAAACTCACCAAACTGTCTCCTGTATGGAAAAACGGGTTGAGTGCAATCTACGATACTTACCTCGGCAAATGTCCTGAAAAGTTCACTTATAAAGGAAAAGAATACACTCCAAAGACTTTCGGTGAGTCACTCGGTATCAATCCGGATGACTATGTGTCACTGACCTCTTACACACACCACCCGTTCTATACCCAATTTGCCATTGAAATTCAAGACAACTGGCGCAACGGCCTTTCTTGGAACCTGCCGATAGATGAGCTAATGGCCGTCATGGACAATGCCGTCAAGAAAGGTTACACCTTTGCGTGGGGGAGTGACGTCAGCGAACAAGGATTTACCCGTGACGGCATCGCCGTTATGCCGGATGCAGCCCGCGGTGCCGAACTGACCGGTTCGGACATGGCACGTTGGACGGGGCTTACTGCTGCCGATAAGCGCAAAGAACTGACCAGCAAACCATTACCGGAAGTAAATGTTACTCAAGAGATGCGTCAGGCTGCTTTTGATAACTGGGAAACAACCGACGATCATGGCATGGTTATCTATGGAATTGCCAAAGACCAGAACGGTAAAGAATATTTCATGGTAAAGAATTCCTGGGGATTGAGTGGAAAGTATAAAGGCATCTGGTATGCTTCCAAAGCTTTCGTTGCTTACAAGACTATGAATATTCTTGTCCATAAGGATGCATTGCCCAAAGATATCGCCAAGAAATTAGGGTTTAAATAAAAAGCAAAAGTAATATACTGAAAAAATGAGAGTGATGAATAGCTGTCTTATATATAGCTATTCATCACTCTTTTTTTTCAGTATGCTCAACCGGCAAACGACGTACAGGCGCAGATGTCCTCAACAATCTGCGGTGCTGTCAGTCGATTCTTCAAAAGCTGTTCGCTTACATCAAAACGGTCTATAAACTCTTTCCTTACACCATAATTCAGCACCTTCATTTCAGACGGGCCATAATAACGGGCTATCTTTTCACCGAAACCTCCGTCCAGTACCCCGTCTTCAAGCGTTACGACCAGCGTATGTCTTTTCTTCAAATCATCAAGCAGAGCCTCATCCAAACCGGTTATGAAACGCGGGTTGATAAGCGTCGCATCAATTCCTTTCTCCTGTTTAAGCAGTCGCACTACCTCCTCACCCAACTGATAGTAAGAGCCCAGCCCCAACACCGCAACCTTTTCACCGAGGTGTGATATTTCATAACGATTCAACTCACCGTAATCCTTTGCAGGCTCAATACCGCGGGTGATAACTCCGTTCACAGGTACACGAATGGCAACCGGATGGTCTTTTTGTCGGATACCCCACTCCAGCATGGCGAAATACTCTTCACGACAAGTAGGCGCCAGATAAACCATATTCGGAATATTACTGATAAGAGGAATATCGAACAGACAAAGATGAGTGACATCATTCATGCTCTCCAAACCACCCCAAAAGACAAGGAGCAATGCCGCGTTATTGTTGATACAAAGATCCTGCGATAACTGGTCGTAGGCACGCTGAATGAAAGTACTGTACACTCCAAACACCGGTTTACCGCCCCCGGCAGCAATGGACGAAGCCATTGCCACAGCATGTTCTTCGGCAATACCCACATCAACAAACTGCTTGCCTGCCCTCTTGCGCCGTTCCGCTGTAAAGCCAAATACCGTAGGCGTACCGGCAGTGATGCCGACCAATGTACGGTCTTTTTGCATCTCATGCAACAGATATTCCGCCGTAAGACCGGCATAATCCTCGGCATTTCCTAAATCCGCAAGCAATTCACCTGTTTCCAAACTGAACGGAATACTGTAATGAAAACGCTCCTGTTGCTGTTCGGCAAACTTGAATCCTTTTCCTTTCAATGTATTGATGTGCACAACAATGGGATGATCGATGTCCTTTACCCTTTGAAAAGCATCTACCAATGCCTGCACATCATTTCCGTCTTTCACGTATAGATAATCCAAGCCCATCGCCCTGAAAAAATTGCAAGGGGCCTGCCCATCCGTTTCACGCAACAGTTGCAGGTTACGGTATAATCCGCCATGATTTTCGGCAATGGACATTTGGTTATCGTTGACAATGACGATGAAGTTCGTACCCAGTTCGGCCGCATTATTCAGCCCTTCAAAGGCTTCACCGCCACTTAAAGATCCGTCACCGATTACAGCTATCACATTACCCGTATCGCCTTTCAAATCACGAGCTTTGGCAAGTCCGCATGCCAAGCTGACCGACGTTGAAGTATGTCCGATCACAAAAAAATCATGCTCGCTTTCTGACGGCTCGGAATAGCCGGATACTTCATCATACTCATCCACATTCATGAATGATGCCTTACGCCCTGTCAGCATTTTGTGCGCATAACTCTGATGTGAAACATCATAGACAATCTTATCTATCGGCGAATTGAATACATAATGCAGGGCGACAGTAGCTTCCACCATACCCAGATTCGGGCCTACATGGCCGCCATGTTCACTCAGTTTCTTTAGCAATACGCTACGCACTTCTCCACTCAATGTTTCCAGTTCACCAGCCGAAAGCCGTTTCACGTCGGCAGGTCCGTTAATTTTTTCTATATACATAGCCTTTATTATAAATATATGATTTATTGATGTCTTCGATGCTGCAAAGATACAACGGAGAAAACTTCCCGAAAGTAGACGGATTACGGTTTTCGCTACCATTTTTACGCTTTACATTCTTGCTCAAAATCTCTCCGGATGTGCATTTTTTACTTTGTTTTCTTGTCAAACCCAACTCTTTGCGTAAATTTGCAAGCTGATAGTTAACCGGATAATTTCAGTAGCAGGACTCTACTACTCCTATTCCCGGCACTGACATGATAAAAATACTAATACTAATCATTAATAGCATGAGTTTGAAAATTGTTGTATTGGCAAAACAAGTTCCCGACACACGTAACGTTGGGAAAGATGCCATGAAAGCCGACGGCACCATTAACCGCGCGGCACTCCCTGCTATCTTCAACCCTGAAGATCTGAATGCCCTTGAGCAGGCTCTCCGATTGAAAGATGAACATCCGGGCTCCACCGTAACCATCCTGACTATGGGACCCGGACGTGCAGCCGAAGTTATTCGTGAAGGACTTTACCGCGGTGCCGACAACGGTTATCTGCTGACCGACCGCGCTTTTGCCGGAGCCGACACACTGGCTACCTCATACGCCCTTGCCACAGCCATCAAGAAGATTGGCGACTATGACATCATCATCGGCGGCCGCCAGGCTATTGACGGTGATACGGCGCAGGTAGGTCCTCAGGTTGCCGAAAAGCTGGGATTGACGCAGGTTACATATGCGGAAGAAATTCTGAATGTGGACAAAGCCTCCAAGAAGATCGTCGTAAAGCGTCATATTGACGGCGGTGTAGAAACAGTGGAAGGCCCGCTGCCTATCGTTATCACCGTCAACGGAAGCGCCGCTCCCTGCCGTCCGCGCAATGCCAAACTGGTACAGAAGTACAAACGCGCGCTTGGCGCACAGGAAAAAGCAGCCATCGAAAAAGAAGGCGCTGAACTGCCGTATGCAGCTCTCTACGAGAAATATCCCTATCTGAACATCACAGAATGGAGTGTGGCCGACGTAAACGGTGACCTCGCACAATGCGGTCTGAGTGGCTCTCCGACAAAGGTGAAAACCATTCAGAACATTTCATTCCAAGCCAAAGAAAGCAAGACACTGACAGGCAGCGACCGGGATGTAGAAGATTTGATTGTTGAACTGTTAGCTAACCACACGATAGGATAAGATTATGAATAACGTATTTGTATATTTAGAGATAGAAGGCACTACGGTTGCCGATGTCAGTCTCGAACTCCTGACCAAAGGTCGTAAATTGGCTAATCAGCTGGGCTGCCAACTGGAAGCTGTTGCCGCCGGAAACAATTTGGCAGGCATTGAAAAACAAGTATTGCCTTTCGGCGTTGACAAGCTTCATGTATTCGACGCTCCGGGCCTGTTCCCATACACTTCCCTTCCCCATTCTTCCGTCCTCATCAACCTGTTCAAAGAAGAACAGCCGCAAATCTGCCTGATGGGCGCAACCGTCATCGGTCGTGACCTCGGTCCGCGCGTATCGTCCGCACTGACCAGCGGACTGACAGCCGATTGTACTTCTCTCGAAATCGGCAGCCACGAGGACAAAAAAGAAGGTAAGACCTACGAGAACCTGCTGTACCAAATCCGTCCCGCATTCGGCGGTAACATCGTGGCAACGATTGTGAACCCCGAGCACCGCCCGCAAATGGCAACCGTACGCGAGGGCGTGATGAAGAAAGAAATTCTGGATGCTAACTATAAAGGTGAAGTCATCAAACATGATGTAGCCAACTATGTTCCCGAAACAGACTATGTAGTAAAAGTCATCGACCGCCATGTAGAAAAGGCCAAACACAATCTGAAAGGCGCACCTATCGTCATTGCCGGTGGCTATGGCATGGGCAGCCGCGAAAACTTCGATATGCTGTTCGAACTGGCAAAGGAACTCCACGCCGAAGTAGGCGCCAGCCGCGCCGCCGTTGACGCAGGCTATGCCGATCACGACCGGCAGATTGGGCAGACAGGTGTAACCGTTCGCCCGAAGCTCTATATCGCTTGCGGCATCTCAGGACAAATCCAGCACATCGCCGGAATGCAAGAGAGTGGTATTATCATCTCCATCAACAACGATGAAAACGCCCCTATCAACACCATTGCAGACTATGTTATCAACGGTACGGTAGAGGAAGTTATCCCGAAGATGATTAAGTATTACAAACAGAATAGTAAGTAAGAAAACTATGGCTAATTTTTATACAGATATTCCGGAACTCAAGTATCACTTGAATAATCCGATGATGCAACGTATCTGCGAGTTGAAAGAACGCGGTTACGAAGATAAAGACAAATTTGATTATGCACCGCAGGACTATGCGGACGCAATCGACTCCTACGATAAAGTGCTCGAAATCACAGGTGAAATCACAGGTGAGATTATCGCTCCCAATGCCGAAGGCGTGGACGAAGAAGGTCCGCACTGTGCCAACGGTCGTGTGGAATATGCCAGCGGCACCAAACAGAACCTCGATGCCATGGTGAAAGCCGGACTGAACGGCATGACCATGCCGCGTCGCTTCGGTGGACTGAACTTCCCGATCACTCCGTACACCATGTGCGCGGAAATCGTAGCTGCCGCTGATGCCGGCTTCGGCAATATCTGGTCTTTGCAAGACTGTATCGAGACTCTTTACGAGTTCGGCAACGAAGACCAGCACAGCCGCTTCATTCCCCGCATCTGCGCCGGTGAAACCATGTCCATGGACCTGACCGAGCCCGATGCCGGTTCCGACCTTCAAAGTGTAATGCTGAAAGCCACCTATGATGAAGCCAACAACTGCTGGCGTCTGAATGGTGTGAAGCGTTTCATCACTAACGGTGACGCCGACCTGCACCTCGTACTGGCACGTTCAGAAGAAGGAACAAAGGATGGTCGCGGCCTGTCAATGTTCATCTATGACAAGCGTGACGGTGGCGTAAACGTTCGCCGCATTGAGAACAAACTGGGTATTCATGGTTCTCCTACTTGCGAACTGGTTTACAAAAACGCTAAATGTGAGCTTTGCGGTGACCGCAAACTCGGTTTGATTAAATACGTAATGGCATTGATGAACGGCGCCCGTCTGGGCATTGCAGCCCAGTCCGTAGGTTTATCACAAGCTGCCTACAATGAAGGTCTGGCCTATGCCAAAGACCGTAAGCAGTTCGGAAAAGCCATCATCGAGTTCCCGGCCGTATACGACATGCTGGCAATCATGAAAGCCAAGCTGGATGCCGGCCGCGCCCTGTTGTACCAAACTTCACGCTATGTGGACATCTACAAAGCCTTGGACGACATCGCCCGCGAACGCAAGCTGACCCCGGAAGAGCGTCAGGAACAGAAGAAATATGCAAAACTGGCAGACAGCTTCACTCCACTTGCCAAAGGTATGAACTCCGAATATGCCAACCAAAACGCTTACGACAGTATCCAAATCCATGGTGGTTCAGGTTTCATGCTGGAATATGCCTGCCAACGCATTTATCGTGATGCGCGTATCACCTCCATTTACGAAGGTACGACACAGTTGCAGACCGTAGCCGCTATCCGTTACGTCACCAACGGTTCTTATGCCGCTACCCTGCGCGACTATGAGCTGATTCCTTGCAGCGAAGAGATGCAACCACTCCTGGATCGTGTGAAAGAAATGACAAACAAGTTTGAAGCCTGCACCAATGCCGTCAAGGAAAGCGGCAACCAGGAATTGCTGGATTTCGTAGCACGTCGTCTTTATGAAATGGCTGCCGTATGCGTTATGTCCCACTTGCTGATTCAGGATGCTACAAAAGCGCCGGAACTGTTTGCCAAATCAGCACTTGTATACGTAAACTATGCTGAAGCAGAGATAGAAAAACACTTCAACTTTATCCGTAAGTTCAAGGCTGAAGAGTTAGACGGCTATCGCAAGTAAGCCCCTTAAAACTTTGATTGACATCCCATCCTGTCATTCAGAACGGAGCGAAGAATCTCTTCTCCTAATGTATAGGGAAAAAATTCTTCGTTGCAAACTCCTCTGAATGATAAGATGGGATGTCCTATTGAAATTTCGATATATCCATCTTCTTTATATCACTGCCGCAGGGTCAGTCCAAACCGTCCAACAGCCTCAACTTATTGTGCAGCGAATAAATCTCCTGCTGCATTTCCTCCATACGTTCCAACAAATGATGAATGGCGTCAATGCCTTCTATATTAATGGACAAGTCATAGTACATACGGCTGTAACGCTCCACATCCGGCAGTTGGGAGAACAACAAACAACGCTCTCCGCCTTCCGTCCGAATATCTATCAGGCCACCTTCCTGCAACATTTCAATAAACGAGGGCTCTATGTGGCACTTGTCGCAATATTCACTGATTATAATTAATTCGTTCTGCATACCCCATTCTCCTTTTTAGTTCATACTTTGAATTTTGCGGAACATCTCTTTCTGCTGTTCCGTCAGATTCGTTGGTAACTTTACGGAATAAGTCACAATCAAGTCACCGGACTGCCCTTCCTTCTTGTACACCGGAAAGCCTTTTCCTTTCAGGCGTACCTTCGTCCCGTTTTGTGTTTCGGGCTTTACTTTCAGTTTCACCTGACCTTCCAAAGTATCCACCAACTTTTCACCACCCAAGAGCGCCGTATAAAGGTCTATCTCCACACCTACATACAGGTCATTGTCCAAACGTTTAAAGACAGGGTCTTCCGCTATCACAAAAGTGATGTACAAGTCACCGGCGGGACCTCCGTTGATGCCCTCTCCACCGTAACCTTTCAGCTTGATGACCTGACCGTTGGCCACCCCGGCAGGAATAGTAATACGGACATTTTTACCGTTTACCGTCAATATCTGCTTATGGGTTTGGGCAGCATCACGAAGTGACAGATTCAAATCCGCATGGAAGTCTTGTCCACGAAAACCGGTATTCGCTCCTCCACCACGCGTACGGTGTCCGAACATCTGTTCAAAGAAATCGGAGAAACCACCTGCATTACTTCCGGAAAATTCCTGTCCGTCGGAAGAGTACCAATATGTGCCGCCACCATCTGTACCAAAACCTGCGCCACCCTGACCGCCGAAACCTGTACCGCCAAAGCCTCCGAAACCTCCTGCCCCGGCCTGTTGCCTTGCCCGCTTCTGGGCTTCAAACTCATCAGCATGCTTCCAGTGCTCACCATATTCATCATATTTCTTTCTTTTTTCAGGATCACTTAGCACTTCGTTGGCTTCGTTGATAGCCTGAAATTTGTCTTTGGCAGTAGCATCATTCGGATTCAAGTCGGGATGATATTTCCGGGCCAATTTGCGGAACGCCTTCTTAATATCATCCTGAGATGCCGTTTTGTCTACTCCAAGGACTTGATAATAATCAATATAAGCCATAGTTTATAAGTTTTGTATTCTAAAAAGGATAGAACAAATAATACACCAACATTGTTTTCAGGAAATTAAAATACGTAAACAAATTTTAAAAACCATTCTACATCATATCAACCAATAACAAACAAGCATTTACCATTGTCTGTTCCGCTCTTCCGGTCTTCATTATGCCAAAAGAATGTAAATAACACATAATATCGTATAATTATTCACTCCAACACTTTCTAAAATTGATAGAAACTGCTTTATTTGCAATTAAATAAGCCTGTTTTCATAGTTCTTTCAACCTTAAATAAAAAGTCATTTATGAAACACTATTACCGGCTCTTAACACTGATACTGGCATCCCCCCCCTTCAGGCAAGGCGGGTGAAAAGAATACATATTGAAGCCACAAGTTCATCTTCAACAAAATCATCAAAGTAGAAAAGAAAAAAGGTTAGTTAGAAGGTTATCAAACAAAGGTATTTTAAGGTAAAAATCAATCAGTTTGTTTTCAGAAACCTTTCCACTCCAAGAGGAGGAAAGTTACAGATTAAGCTCCCCGGCCTGTGAAGGTCAGGGAGCTTTCAAACGAATTTCATTCTGCTCTTCATTCCTAAAAATAGAAAAAGTAGTCTTTCAGCAACTCATCAATTGCCGGGCGAGGCATGTCAAGAACAACTGAAACTAAGCCGGACAGGCTCATCGGACATAAAAAAACCGCGACACCTTCTGAAAAGGCATCGCGGCACTCTATATGATTAAGATATCAAGGGAAAAGAATTACATCATTCCACCCATACCGCCCATTCCGGGAGCGCCCATAGGCATTTCGGGCTTATCTTCTTTCTTTTCTACAATGACACACTCAGTAGTCAGGAACATACCTGCAATGGAAGCAGCATTTTCAAGAGCCACACGAGTAACCTTAGCGGGATCTACCACACCGGCAGCGTGCAGATTTTCATAAACATCAGTACGTGCATTGTAACCAAAGTCTGCTTTGCCCTCACGAACTTTCTGCACTACCACAGCGCCTTCCTTACCCGCGTTGGCAACAATCTGGCGCAACGGCTCTTCGATGGCACGCTTGATGATGTCGATACCGGTAGTTTCATCGGCATTGTCGCCCTGCAAACCTTCCAAAGCATCCAGTGCACGAATGTAAGCCACACCACCACCGGCAACAATGCCTTCTTCGATAGCGGCACGAGTAGCGCGGAGAGCATCATCTACGCGGTCTTTCTTCTCTTTCATTTCCACTTCGGAAGCAGCGCCTACGTACAGAACAGCTACACCACCTGACAATTTTGCCAAACGTTCCTGCAGTTTCTCCTTGTCATAATCAGACTTGGTAGAAGCAATCTGCGCCTTAATTTGTTCGCAACGTTCCTTGATATTTTCTTTTGCACCGGCTCCGTTTACAATAGTCGTATTGTCTTTGGAAACAGTTACCTTATCGGCTGTACCCAACATTTCAATAGTAGCCTGTTCCAGTTTCAAGCCTTTTTCTTCGCTGATTACAACACCACCGGTCAATACGGCAATATCTTCCAACATTTCCTTACGACGGTCGCCGAAGCCCGGAGCTTTCACAGCACAGATCTTCAACTGAGAACGCAGACGGTTAACAACCAATGTAGTCAATGCTTCGCTGTCCACATCTTCTGCAATTACCAACAGCGGACGACCTGTTTGTACAGCCGGTTCAAGGATAGGCAAGAAATCCTTCAAGTTAGAAATCTTCTTGTCGTAAATCAGGATGTACGGTTTCTCCATTTCACATTCCATCTTTTCAGTATTGGTAACGAAATAGGCAGAAAGATAACCGCGGTCGAACTGCATACCTTCTACTACACCGATAGTAGTATCCGTACCCTTAGCCTCCTCGATAGTGATAACACCGTCTTTGGAAACTTTGCGCATAGCGTCTGCAATCAGCTTGCCGATAACGGGGTCGTTATTGGCAGAAACGGAAGCAACTTGCTCAATCTTGTCATAATTGTCACCCACTGTTTCCGCCTGGCCTTTGATAGAATCAACCACTTTGGCAACAGCCTTGTCGATACCGCGTTTGATATCCATCGGGCTAGCACCGGCAGTCACGTTCTTCAGACCTTCGGCTACGATAGCCTGAGCCAAAACAGTAGCAGTTGTAGTACCGTCACCTGCATCGTCGCCGGTCTTGGAAGCAACTTCCTTTACCAGCTGTGCGCCAGTATTCTGATATGCGTCTGCCAACTCTACTTCTTTAGCTACCGTTACACCATCTTTCGTGATGTGGGGAGCACCGAATTTCTTTTCGATGATAACGTTACGACCTTTAGGGCCGAGGGTTACTTTTACTGCATTTGCCAGTGTGTCGATACCTTTCTTCAATTGGTCGCGGGCATCGATATTGAATAATATTTCTTTTGCCATAATGTTTATCTAATTTAGAAATTACAAACTATAAATTACTAATTATCCCAAAACAGCGAGCACATCGCTCTGACGCATGATAAGGTATTTGGTTCCTTCAACTTCCAGTTCTGTTCCGGCATATTTGCCATACAACACTGTGTCACCAACCTTCAACACCATTTCTTCGTCTTTTGTTCCGTTGCCAACTGCTATAACTTCACCCTTTAAAGGTTTTTCTTTTGCCGTATCAGGAATAATGATACCGCCGATTGTCTTTTCTTCTGCAGGTGCAGGGAGTATCAGCACTCTGTCTGCCAATGGTTTAATGTTCATAATTCTTTATTTTTTATATGTTATACATTTGCATTATTAATAGTAATACTGCTTTATGCAAGCGATAAAGAACTTACGAAAACTGTGCCAAAAGTCAAAGCTGTTTGTTTGGCAGATTTAAACTGACAAAATGGCAAAGAATAAAACGGCTAATGCTATATTTGCAGCCTCAGAAGAATGGTTCCTTATCGCATCATCTGTTTATACAAAACGCATCATCCGTTAAGCCTCAACAGATGATGCGTTTTGTATAAACAGATGATGTGTTTCGCTCCAATCTTTATCCGCAGTGGAAATATTTCTCAACCAATTTCAACATCGCTTCCTGATTATTCTGAACCTCACTACGCAAAGTCCTGTCTTCATAAGCACGAAGTTTGGCAATTATCCCGTCAATCATAGCAGGACTGAAAACATTATATTTCTCGAAAGCGGCACGTTGCTTCTCCAGACAATCGGCAGAAGCGGCACAACTATCGGGAAGCTGAGCCAACTGTTTCAGTTTGTCCTCATTCTCTTTCTTATGGATATTCACATTCACATACGTTTTTTCTGCTACCTCCAATGCATCCGCCATTTCAAAACCGCGACGGCAGGCCACTGCCAGTCCTGCAATCAATTGGTACAAATCGGCAGAACCGTCCGGCGAGCGCATCTCCACCGTTTGTTTTTGAGTAGTGTCATAATGGCTCGGAGCCTCCAAAGGATTGGCAAGCATACACATATCCGTCTTAGCCGACCATCCCAGCGGAACACGCACCAATACGGAACGGTTGCGGTCGCCCCAACAAATATTGGTCGGAGCCTCCTGATGGGGAACAAGACGGAAATAAGAAGTAGGATTCGTATTACCGAACGCGGTAATGGAAGGAGCCAGCTCCATCATTCCTGCAATGGCTTTGCGGGCTGTTTCAGAGAGCACGCCGTCTGTCAGCATCTGGTTCTTCCCGTCTTTCATGATGCGCATGTGGATATGCAATCCCGAACCTGCTTTTCCTGCCGTTATTTTCGGAGCAAAAGTAAGATCAAATCCATATTGATAAGCAAGGTTACGGATTATCCATTTGGCAATCATCAACTGATCGGCAGCCTGATCAGCGCGCACCGGCAGAAATTCTATTTCGTTCTGCTCGTATATCTTGCCATCAAGGGTGAAATTACCCACTTCGGAATGCCCATACTTGATTTGCCCGCCGGCTTGTGCAATGTATGCCATACATTCGGTGCGGAACTCATTGAATTTGGCATAAGGAGCAGATTCGTGATAGCCTCGCTGGTCGGTGGCGGGGAACATACCGCTGTCTTCCGAGATAACATAATATTCCAATTCGCCCATAGCCTGAAACTCCATGCCGGTCACCTCCGTAAACGCCCAGCACGCCTTGCGCAAAGTGTGTTCCGGAGAGCTTTCCAGCGGTTCGCCGTCTTTATTGAAAAAAGAGCAAAGCATGGAGAGCGTAGGCTGTTCGGCAAAAGGATCCTCAAAAGCCGTACAGAAACGGGGAACCACGTATAAATCACTACTTCCCGCTTCTATGAAAGGAAACAGGCTGGAGCCGTCCACACGCTCTCCGCACGTAAGTATCGCATCGAGATAGGCGGCATCATTGATGACAAAGTTCAGCGTTTTCAACCGCCCGTCGGCAGCGGGATACATGAAATTCACCATAGTGATTCCATTCTCTTTTATATAAGAAATTATGTCGGCTTTTGTAAGTTCGGAAGCCGGCTTTTGAAGCTTAGCCACCAACGGATTGGCATGCATTGAGAAATCTTGATTCATGATTTTGGTTGTTTTTAAGTTATGATATGATTAACAAAGCTTGTCTGTGCCGAAAATTCAAGACACAGATTTACAAATATACGAAAACTCGCCCGATTATGGATGGATTCAGGAAAAATAATGTAAACTATTGGGTTTT